>Ga0208632_100010_pt1 | contig 130233 bp, 108 predicted proteins | sample LakWasMet49_LOW8_2_FD_183885 | JGI IMG/M metagenome (GOLD analysis project Ga0208632, IMG submission 183885) | Freshwater sediment methanotrophic microbial communities from Lake Washington under simulated oxygen tension - Sediment Metagenome... | ecosystem: Environmental > Aquatic > Freshwater...
CCCAGATTATGGCACAAAAAAGGGAGGAGCACTTTGCAAAGTGCTCCTCCCTTGGTATCTTCAACTATTACCTAAAATCAGTCAACCTATTTTAGGACGTCACAAATCTATGGAACCCGGAGTTAAACAATACCTGACGCGCATCTTAAATACAATGTCATTGGGATTGGTATGGATGATTGCAAACAGCACCCTGGGCATTATGTATGATTATGCCTTTATTCATGATCGGGTGAGCCTGGGTAATATCCTTTTTTATACATGGTTTGTACTGAGTCTTGTGGTATTCCTCTGGTGGGTGATCCGTGTATGGAGTAAGCCCATAGTTTTTGAAGAGTGATAGTCGTTTTCATAAATATACCATCCTCACGGTATGCTGATGCGGTAGCTTTTCTTTACTTTCATTGACGAAATAAAGACGAAGCATATGAATCTGAAAACCGCTTCAAAATGGGTTGTAATTACCGGAACTCTGTTGATCTGGGCAGTTAAATTTATTATCAGACCCTTTGTTCATATTCCTCCCTCATTCAAACCATTGGTTGGATTTGCACCTAATCTGGTCGGGTCTTTTTTATTACCTTTTGGGGCCTGCTGGTTTTTCAGGCGTTTTTTCAAATTGCAAACGCAGGCCGATCTAACGTTTACCTGCTCATTCGGTCTTTTATTAGTGATCATTAATGAATACCTGCAGCGCATTCCCGTTTTTGGAAGAACCTTTGATTATCTCGATATTTTTTCTTCGGTAGTGGGTGTGTTTTGCGGGCATCTGGTTTTTGGAAAACTGATGTCATCGAAGGTTGCGCAGATGGAAGTGTCTGTTGGAGAGAAGGCTTAAAACATCAAACCGTGCCTTCTCGCCCGCTAAGCTTAGGCGAGCGCGGAGTGCCTTAGTGTGAAAAATAAATTGCACACTAAGGCACGTTTTTTTTAGTTTTTACTATCCTTGGTGTCTAATATCACAGGCGTTTTCCCTCCTCCCATGATGATCACTTTTGCATTGGGTGAAGTGATCAATCCTTTCATTACCTGTATCTGTTCATACTGCAATTGCTTATCGCCTAAGCCGGAGCTGATTATTTTTTGATAATCGGCAATACCCTGTGCTTCTACTCTTTTACGTTCTGCTTCCTGTTTTTCTTTTTGCAGCACAAATTCCATTTTCTGTGCATCCTGCTCTGCTTTGATCTTTTCTTCGATCGATCCTTTTACAGTATTGGGTAATGTAATATTGCGCACAAGTAATTGTTCCAGCACCAATCCTCGTTTTTTAAAATCTTCTTCGATGCTTTTAAAAATGCGTCCCTGGAAAAGATCTCTTTTGGTAGAGTAGAGGTCTATTGCTGTAAAATACACTGCATTATCCCTGATTTTGGTGCGGGTAAGCGGTCGAACAATTTTGTCTCTGTAATCCAACCCCGTTTCTTTAACAATGTTTGGCGCTTCCTGGCTGATTACTCGGTAAAGAACAGTGAGGTCTATCACTACTTCCAAACCATCTGCGGTTAATACACGGATGGCGTCATCGCCGGCCTTATCACCTTCATCATGAACGCCACTCATGGTGTAGTTCTGTGTTTTAATGTCTACTATTTTCACTTCAACAAGTGGGTTAACGAGGTTCAGGCCGCTGGTAAGAATGTCGTTATCTACTTTACCGAATAATGATTTAACGCCTATCTGTCCTGCATCAATCTGTTTAACAGAGGCGGTAAGCAAACCAATGATGGCAAGTGCCAGTCCGCTAAGGCGGAGCCCTCTTGCCATTTTATGCAGTTCTTCTCTTTGTCTGTGAATGATTGTACCGGCTATCAGTAAAATGATGCCGAATATGATAAGTACCATAGTGGTTGAGTTTAATTGATTGTATGAATAAGTCGTTTAAGAGATCAAAATATTACATCAGCTGCTGTGGTCTGCTACAACTACCCATTGATTACGGATCTTTCTGAATAAAAGTGTATAGTAACCACTAACATCGCCAACACTTCTTTTCAGCATCCATTTACCAAGAACAAAATAACGGTCGGGGGAGAGTTTTTCTACTTTCAGTATGTCAAAGCTAAGCTTTCCCATGGTTGCCATATCGGGGTAACTTTTTTTATAATTTTCAAGCGTTGTGTGATAGCCGTATTTTGGCCCGTTTTTTCCAACAAACAACAAACTATCGCTTTTCCAGTATCCCTGCATAAAACCTTCTATATCACCTTTGTTCCATTGCATGGTTTGATTGGCAAGGATGGAGCGGATGGTTTGTTCGTCTTTGTTTTGGGCGGTTGTGGTTAAAAAGGTTAAAGCGGTTAAAAGAAGAGTTAAAAGGGGTTTCATGTGGAGTGATTGTGGGTTTAAGCTACGATTAATTAGCGGATTGGCGGATTGCGGATTGGCGGATTTTTTTAACACAGAGGTGTAGTTGATGATAGGTATTATTGATATCCTTCGCGCTCTTTTGCATCCTTGCGGTTAAGAAAGCCTTACCGCGAGGACGCAAGGGCGCAAGGGTTCGCGGAGTTGTTTCACAGAAAAAAAATAATCCGTCAATCCGTAATCCGCCAATCCGCAATCCGCTAATCGCTATTTGTCCCTCCCCGCCCTTACCATTTCACGCTTCCCCCACGGGCCGGGTAGTTTTTCTATTTTGAAGCCTGCTGCTTCCATGGCATGGCGCACAATGCTTTTACTGCAATAGGTTACAAGAACGCCGCCGGGCAGTAATGCTTTGTACATTTTTTCAAAAATTTCCTGCGTCCACAGTTCCGGTTGCGAGGCTGGAGAAAAAGCATCGAAGTAAATACAGTTGATACCATTGGTAATATTTATTTCGGGCAAAGAAGCTTTTATCTTTTTTAGTGTGAAGTATTCGTTTATGCAAATATCCTTTTCCCAATCGCTGTGGTGTAATTGCAGGAATGCTTCCTGCATGTCAAGCTGCCGGCCATAGTTGAGCAACAAAACTTCTTCGTGCGATAAAGGATATAATTCAACCGCTGTATAGTGGATGTGCTGTTTGTTGTTGATGGCTTGTTGCAGCGTGAGTAATGCATTAAGGCCGGTGCCGAAACCCATTTCAAAAACAGTTAATTGACTCCCTGTTGGCTGATGAAGAAATGGCTGCAAACCGGCGTTGATATATACATGCATACTTTCGCCGATAGCCCCAAAATGACTGTGGTATGTTACATTCATTTCGGGAACGGCCACTGTGTGTGAGCCATCTGCCGTTAGTCTAATTTCTCTTTGCATGGCATTGCAAATTAATTAACTTACCCGCATGGAATACGTAAAGCATTTACAAAAAGATAAAAAGCTGGCTAAAACAATAGGAGATGAATTGCACGAACTGAAACTTCATCCCAATATACCTGTACGCATTATGGCAAGTATCATCAGCCAGCAGTTGAGCACCAAAGTGGCTAAAGTGATTTTTAAACGTTTCTTAGACCTGTACAAAGGCAAAGAACCCAGGCCTCAGCAGGTACTGGATACGCCTGCTGAAAAATTAAGGTCTATCGGACTGAGCAATGCAAAAGTGAGTTATGTTCACAATGTGGCCGCTTTCTGCATTGAACACAAGATCACTGATAAGAAATTGCTGGCTATGAGCAATGAGGAGATTGTTGACCTGCTGGTACAGATCAAAGGCATTGGTAAATGGTCGGTTGAGATGTTATTGATGTTTACGCTTGGCAGGGAAGATGTGTTTGCCGTAGATGACCTTGGCATACAACAGGCCATGACCAAACTGTACAAACTGGATCCGGACAATAAAAAAGAGATGAAAGAAAAAATGCTGAAGATCTCTGCCAAATGGAGCCCTTACCGCACGTATGCCTGTTTGCATTTGTGGAGATGGAAGGATAATACCCCGAATCCCTAAAGGAAGTAACTGTTATTAATATTTACTTTTTGCCGATAAGCTTTTTCATTGCATTAATTAATCTTTGTTCTGTGGGTGTTGCAGTAGAAATATCATCGGCCTTGATCAGAGGCATTTGTCCGGCTACAACTCCTTTTTCGATCATCTTATCGAGTTTAGGAAAATAATCGTCAACGGAACGGCTGGTTAAGCTATTGATATGCTGCAACACAAAAGAGCCACTCGTGCCTCTCGCCAGAGTTACGTCTGATGTATGAAACCATTGTCCAACAAGGTACTCGGTAGTATTCTCTACAAGATAATGCAGGGTTAAACCGCTAATTAAATTGCAAAACTCGTAGCCAACCTTTTTCTTGTCATAGTCTTCAATATGTTCTTTATACAAATCAAAAGTAGCGCCAGGCTTTTTGAGTAAAGAGCCGGATATACTGCATAAACAGGTAATGTTTTTATTATTACTTGAGTCGCTCGTATTGTAAACGCCCCATATAGTTCTTCCTTTTTGTTTTATTTCCAGAAAAAAATAGTCGGTATTGGTAATACGGTTAAAGCGAGTTTGCTTGATTGAAATAAGACCACCCCAGGTTCCACTGATACCCTGTGAGAAGGATACGGAAGTAAATAAAATCAATACGATTAATAATAGGGCACGTTTCATAGTTTCATTTATTGTAAAATAAACAAAAAAACGAATTATATTAAAAAATAATGGGTTCTTTCAAATAACGTTCAGGCCGCTTCAGCGTCCCGACCGTTAGGCGGAATTCCTCGCTGCATTGATGATTCCAAACATACTCCTGGTTACCAGCTTTTCATATACCACTTTCATTTCTGGCGGGGTATCTTCTTTGTGTAACTGGTGCATGGCATATTGCTGAATGGTTAACAGCGGCAATACAATTTTATCGCGCATCTGAATAGAGGCGCTGCCGGTTTTATCATCCTGCATCAATTCTGTTGAATCGGATAATTCCAGTACAAGCTGATAGGTGAGATCAAATTCTTTTTTGATCAGTTCCCAGATAGCGCCGTATTGAGGATCGTCTTTAATGTATTGTGTAAGGGCGAATGATGATTTAAGCATGCTCATCATACTGTTATCGATGAGTGTACGGAAAAACAGCAGGTTGCGGAACATGGCTTTCACATCTTCCCATAACCCCCTTTCTTTCATCTGTTGCAAGGCAGTGCCTACACCAAAATAACCGGGTACATTCTGTTTTAACTGGCTCCAGCTTCCTACAAAAGGAACGGCCCGAAGGTCTTCAAAGCGAAGACCACCACTGCTGCCGCGCTTAGAAGGACGGCTGGCAATATTACTTTTGCTGTAATAGTTCAGCGGACTAAACTGCTGCAGGTAAGAAAGGAACAGGGGATGAGATTTGAAAGACTGATACGCTTCGTAACTGATCTTGCCCAATTCCTCCATTAAAAACCTGTCGTGCTCCGAAAGCTGCATGCGTATATCAGAGAATAATTCATTACTTAATCCGGCGCTTAACAGTTGTTCCAGGTTATATTGTGATGACTGGATGGTACCAAAATTGGACGTGATGGTTTGTCCCTGAACAGTTAACTGTATCTCTTCATTCTCGATACTGTTTCCGAGCGATGCATAAAACTTATTGGTTTTTCCGCCACCACGTGAGGGTGGTCCGCCACGGCCATCAAAGAATTTTGCTTTGATATCGTATTTGCGCGAGATAGCAGTAAGGTTTTCTTTGGCAGTATAAATGCTCCAGTTGGCCTGCAGGTAACCACCATCTTTGGTGCCATCGCTGAAGCCGAGCATCATGGTTTGCTGATACTGGCGTTGAAGCAGGTGCCTTTTATATAAAGGAAGCGTATATAAGAACTCCATGATGTTTTCTGCTTCCTGCAGGTCATCAATGGTTTCGAATAAAGGGATGATGTCAACAGTAAAGTTGTCTGTCTTCCAGCCGCACAAGCGGAAGAGTGCATACACTTCTATCACATTTACCGCTTTCTGGCAGTTACTGATGATGTAGCGGTGACAACCGGCTTCACCATTCATATTCTGCACTGCATGAATGGCATAAATACTCTCCAGTGTTTCTTTTGCAATGCCTTCAGGCAGGATCACCGGATCAATATTGTTCTCCAGGCTGCTAAGGCAGGCAATCTTTTCGTCGTCAGAAAGAGAGGTGTAGTTATCAGGCAGGATAGACGCTTTTCCATTTGATTGTAAAGCAGTATTCAGTTCAAGCAATACCTGTGTATGTACCCGGCTGTCTTGCCTGATATCGAGCGCAGCAAAATGGGTTCCGAATATTTTTACTTTATGAATCAGGCTGTCTATACGCTGCAGATACAACGAATGATGATTAGTTACCAGCAATGAACGAATATTACCAAGTTGCTGCAATAAATCTTCTTTAGAAATACGGTTGTTTACATGCGGGCGGAATACGTTTTCGTATAACTGTTCTTCCAGGTTGTGCATCATAGTATCTACACCCGAAAAAGTAAGCCTGCGTTTCAGTTTGCGCACATCCCTGTAATAACAAACAATGATGGCGCTGCGAAGCGCCTGCGCCACTTTTAGTGTGGTAGCGCCATTTACATAAGGGTTCCCGTCTCTGTCGCCACCGGGCCAGAACCCGAGTTCAATAAAAGGGTTATCGCCATCAAACTGGTTATCAAAAATCTCCCGCTGAATAAAATTGTAAATATTACCGATGGAATGGTATAAAATGTTTTCGAGGTACCACATCAGGTTCACCGCCTCATCAAAAGGGGTGGGTTGTTTTTTATTGAAGAAAGGTGTGATACCTAATTGCTGTATATACAGGTTGATGGTATGAAAATCGTTTTTACTGATGGCCTCGTTCATATCATGAATGATGCCCAGTACACTGCCGGGATAAAACTGCGTAGGGTGTGCTGTTAATACAACCCTTACCCTGAACCTGCGGAGTTTATTTTTAAGCGCCTGTGTTTTACCCGCAAATGCAGCTTCGTTATACAATGATTTTAAACTTCCCGCACCATCCATATTATTTACAGTGGTAAAAGCGGCATCTTCTATCGCATCAAATAGCACTACCTGCCTTTCTACATATTGTGCAAATTTGAAAAGGCGCTCAACTTTTTCGGCCTGCGTTTTTGCATTGGTATGTTGCTCAAAAAAATGATCGATGATCTCCATCGGGCTCTTACCTTCTGCATATCCATCTTTACATGCCTGTAATAAAATGGGTAACAAAGCCCCAACATTGGCAATACCTGAAAACGGGAGTGCGGCGAACAGACTATTGTAAATAGTATACTTGTCTGTTACATTTCTTTTAAAATTATTGATGTATAACGAGGAGTACATAGCTTGCTTGGGGTGGCCAAGTTACGCATTGTAGAAAAAAGAAACTAACAAAATGCAGGATATTACTGAGGTTGAGCGAATTTCTCACTAATGAATGTTAGTTAAGATCATATAATTTGCATTAAACCATTTGCTTTCCGGCTGGTCAGACAGCAGTTTATTATATTTATAAAAATACCCTGCATGCAAGGCAACGATAAGGAGTTACTGCTACAATTTCATCAGGCTGATACAAAGGACCGGGCATTTACGGCCATCATTAAAAAATACCAGGAGAAGTTATACTGGCATATACGGCGACTGGTAGTTGCCCATGACGACGCGAATGATGTATTACAAAATGTATTTATAAAAGTGTGGAATGGATTGGCCAGTTTCAGGGAAGACAGCCAGTTGTACACCTGGTTATACCGCATTGCCACTAATGAAAGCCTTAGTTTTCTTGATCAGCAGAAGCGCAGAAGCACGGTTAGTATGGATGAGGAAGGCTCAGAGGCACTGACCAACCAGATCAAAGCAGATAGTAATTTTGATGCCAGAAAATTAGAGTGGCGATTACAATTGGCTATTCAGCAACTGCCCGAAAAGCAGCGAATAGTCTTTAACCTGCGGTATTTTGATGAAATGCCTTACCAGGAAATGAGCCGGGTATTAGACACGAGTGAAGGCGCACTCAAAGCCAGCTACCATCATGCTGCCAAGAAAATAGAGGAATTCATAAAGAATTATTAAACTTTTGTGAAAAGAGGGGGTCTATAATTGTTAGAATGGGCAACAAAGAACAAATATTAAGTGAGTTGAGGGAGATCAGTCCATTTCTGGCTGATCTGGGGCAGGTAAATCCATACACCCTGCCGGATGGTTATTTTGAGGCATTACCTGATCGTATTACTGAAAAGATACTATTAACAGCCAGTTTGCAGCCCGGTTTCTCAAATACAAATTGTTACCAGGTACCTGGCAGCTATTTTGATAACTTATCTGACACGATCCTTTCTGCAATTAAAATGGGTGAGCAGCAGTCAAATGAGGTAAATGCAGAATTGGCTTTAGTTACGCCGTTGCTGAATACGATCAGTAAAGAACAGGTTTACAACGTTCCCGAAAGCTATTTTGACAGAGAGATTTCTGGTTCTTCCCTTCAGCCAAAAAAGAAAGACGTTGGTGTTTTCAATATCAGGTCTGTGAGAAAATGGATGCAATATGCAGCAGCGGCAGTTGTGGCCGGCGTTTTAATTACCGGCGCTTTCCTGTATACAGATAGCAGCGAGAATTACATAGAATATGAAAAGTATAACCAGGTAGATATTCGATCAGCTTTGGATAAAGTGAGTGAAGAAGAATTGCTCAGATACCTTGATAGCCCGGAACATACAGCCATTATGCCTGCTGTAAACCTGTCTGCCTCTGAAGCAGAACTGTTTGATATGAATAGCAGCATGCAAGCCATAAGTGATGAAGAACTGAAACAATATCTTAAAGAAAATACAGGACTCTCTGATACGATTGATTCTGATAAAACTGAATGATCATGAAAAAAGTTTACAGCTTAATATTATTATTTCTGAGCCTGACCACTATGAGTATGGCACAGCAGAATGATTCTTTGCCAAATGCAGCTACGATTCAGGGACTGAAAATGGCGTTTATAACCAGACAGATCGGACTTACAACGGATGAGTCGCAGAAATTCTGGCCGGTATATTTTAATTATATGGGCGATTTGAGAAAAGCCAGACAGGACAATAAAAATGATATACTGGGTATGGAAGAAGATGTACTGGTGGTAAGAAAAAAATACAAAACAGAATTTAAAAAAGTGCTTGTTGCTGATGACCGTGTAAATAAAGTATTAACCGTTGATCGGGATTTTAACGAAGTGCTGCGAAAAGAGCTGAAGCAAAGAATAGAACAGCATAAAAAAAGAAAGTTCGAAAAGCAATAAAAGCGATCTAAAAAAAGATCCGGCTCAATTTTGAGCCGGATCTTTTTTTAACCGGGCCACACCGGCGATTTGATATCGTGATAAAATAAAAAGGTCCAGTTCTCTGCCTGGCCCTGCTGCCACCATTGGCCGCGCAGTTCCATGCATTTCTTTCCGTCAAAATCATACTTGGCAATAAACCTGCTTTTCATCTGCTGTAATTGCGGCGCCACATCACCTCCAAAGAATGCGGTCTCATCATTCTCATGGATCCAGAATACCTGGTGAAATTTGCTATGTGCGCCGGTTAGTTGGTAATGAATGTAATTATCAATCCATCCCTCATCTTCTTCCAGCCATACCACTTTACTGAAATCTTCCAGCAAACTAAAATCTTCTGTAATGTAAGAAGCGGTGCCAACCTGCATTCCGTAATCAAATTCTCTGCGCTGAACAAAATAGGTTGCATAAGGGAAGCTGATAAACCGCTCATGTGTATGCGGGTCACGAATGGTGATGCCTCCTGCATGGTCTTTATGCAAATGGCTCATCAACACTTTTGTAACCTGTGATGGATTAATACCGGCTTTTGCCAGGTTACTGTGTAATTGCGAAACCCCGTTCGCATCACGATAGCCGAGGCCAGTATCCAGCAGTATCACATCTTTTTCGGTGATGATAACGAAAGGCTGTATCTCAACCAGCAAACTGCCGGCAGGGCGCGTATGTAACTCTTCGGTAGTAGTATCAAACGGAACAAAAACCTTGGTCTTGTCTATGGTGAAGGAACCTTCTGATAGTGGAATGATAGTCATTGGGGGATTGGGAAATTTTGGAATTGGGAAATTGGGAAATTGAGGTAAAGATATTGTGTAATGATAGGGTAAGTGCGGGTAAAATTATTGGGCAATTTCAAAATTTCCCAATTCCAAAATCCTACAAATCACCTCAACACCATCTGCCTGTCTGCATCCAATCTCAGCAAAATAAAAATGAGAATGGTAAAAGTTAGCAGCGAGGAACCGCCATAACTAACCAGCGGTAATGGAATACCCACAATAGGAAAGAGGCCAATGGTCATGCTTACATTAACTGCAATATGGAAGAACATAATGCTGGCCACACTGTACGCATACACCCGGCTAAACGTACTTCGCTGCCGCTCAGCCATTCGCACAATGCGGTATAGCATGAACAGGTAAATGCCCAGGAATAGTACGCAGCCTATAAAACCAAATGCTTCGCCCAGCGAGGTGAAAATAAAATCGGTGTGTTGTTCAGGCACATATTTACCTCTTGTTTGTGTGCCTTTTAAAAAACCGCGGCCTGTTAATCCACCCGAACCAATGGCTATCTTGCTTTGGCGTACATTATAATCATCCGGTTTCCTGGCTGCTTTCTCACCCGCTTTCCTTTCTGATTTTTTATTCTTGCTGCAATCGTACTCTTTACCCACCATGCTGTAGATACGGGTACTCTGATAGCACTCGAGAACGTTGTTAAAAATATAGGGCACTGCAAACCGTTGCGTGCCTACGCATAATAACCAGAGCACAACGATTAACAAGACCGGCCGTTTGTTTTTCCGGTTTTGCTTACGCACCAGGAAAATAAGAATAGCCGCAATAATGGTAAGCGTAAGAGCCAATATATTGGGTTCAACAATAAGTGTGGCAATAACCAACACTGCAAATGAAGAGCCGAAAATGAGTATCTGTGCAGGCAAACCCTCGCGGTACATGGCAACAAGGAAAGCAGAATATACCAGGGCCAGTCCTAATTCGTGTTGCATGATAGACAGGGCCGCAGGTGCTACGGCAATCAGGCCTGCGATCAGTTGTGATTTCAGCTTGCTAAAATCGGTTTCCTGGCGTGATAAGAATTTAGCAAGTGCCAGAGCCGTAAATATTTTACACAGCTCGGCAGGCTGCAGGTTAAAGCCACCGCCGATAGGGATCCAGCTTTTTGATCCGCTGATATTTTTTCCCACTACAAAGGTTGCCAGCATTAATAAGATCCCGAAAACATACATCAGGTTGGCCAATGCAGTAAACAGCTTGCTGTCGGTAAGTAAAATGAAAGTAGCTACAATGGTGCAGATGCCTGCAAAGATCAATTGTTTACTGTAATTGGTTTTGCCGCCTAAAAAGGTTTGCAGCCAGTTGGTATCAGTTCTGTACTCAACCATGAATATGCATAGAATACCGATAGATACCAGTATTGCGTACAACCAGACAATGGTCCAGTCAATTCCCTGTGATATAGTATTATTGCGGGTGCTCATTTGCTTATCCGGTAGTTCTTTTTATTTTTCTTATCGTCATCATTCAAAATTGCCTGCGCGTTTCCTTTCTTTTTAGGCGGAACAGGTTTTGCAGGTGCAGCGGGTACCGGCTTTGTTTCCTGCTCTATGTTCTCTTCATTTTCAGCAGAATCATTTGCCTCTTTACTCATACGTTGCTGGAGTAAAAGATGCGCTTCTTTGATCTGTTTCAAAGAATCTCTTTTGGCCAATTCAACGCGGTAACGCTGGGGAATGAGGTTCTTTTTGGTAAACTCTTCCAGCATATCCTGTCTTTCTTTACCCTTGATCGAATCGCGCAAATATTTTTCAATCAACAAACTGGCGATAGGTGCCGCGGCCCATGCACCCTGGCCTGCATTTTCGCAGATCACAGCGATGGCAATTTTGGGATTGTCTCTCGGAGCAAAAGCGCCAAAAAATGAGTGGTCCTGCTGCGGTACCATCTTGCCGTTTATTTTGGCAGAGTTCTGAACGGTTCCTGTTTTACCGCAGACCACGATATCAGGTATTCTTGATCTTACAGCGGTACCATAATCAACCACGGCCTGCATACCATCCTGTACAGCATCAAAAATGGAATCGGGTATCCGTTTGTCGGTATAATGTTTTTCTTTAAAGGTTTCCAGCATATTGTATTCATCACCACCTTCAATAGAATCAACTACATGTGGCGTATAATACCAGCCTTTATTGGCAATGATGGTCATAACATTGGCTAATTGCACCAGCGTTGTATTTACTTCTCCCTGCCCGATAGCATTTGAAATAATATTGCAGGAATACCATCTTGGGCCAAATAGTTTTCTGTAAAAAGATGATATGGGCAGAATCCCTTTTTGTTCTGCCGGAAGATCAACACCCAGCTTATGTCCAAGACCAAAAGTGGTTGCATAACTGTTAAACACAGTTAAGGCGCTGTCTGCACCATGATATCTCGGTTGATCAAGTGTTCTTTTAAATACCGTTGAAAAATAACTGTTATCACTATGTGCCACAGCTTCTTTAAACTGGAAAGTTCCTTTATCTAAACATTTGGGTTTGCCTGTTCCGCAACCGGTAAAAAAGCCCGGGCAGGTAACGGTTGTTCTTTCATCAATCACACCTTCTGTTAAACCAACAATACCTACTACCGTTTTAAAAGTAGAGCCCGGTGAATAATAAGTACCAATGCCACGGTTGTTAAATATTTTCCGGGGATCGAGAAACAGTTCTGCAAAATGTTTTCTCCGCTGGTTGCCGGTAAGATAGTTCGGATCATAGGTTGGTGCGCTTACCATACAAAGTATCCCGCCTGTTCTGGGATCAATGGCTACAATGCTGCCTACTTTATTGGTCATTAACTGCTCGCCTAATTTTTGCAGTTCTACATCAAGGCTGGTGTGAATGTTTTTACCTGCCACAGCGGCTGTATCATAAATACCATTTTCATAAGAACCCTGTATCCTGCTTTTGTTATCGCGGATATAGTTTTTTACGCCTCGCTGGCCCATCAATACTTTTTCATATGACCGTTCCAATCCTGTAAACCCGGCATAGTCGCCCATTAAATAACCTTCATCTTTATGTCTGCGCAGAAAGCTGGTATCCACTTCGGCCACATAACCCAATACATGCGCTGCAATGGAGTAAGGATAACTTCTTACAGAACGCTCTGTTAACGAGAAGCCGGGAAACTTGTAAATATTTTCATTCAGCCTTGCAAACATCTCGGGCGAAAGCAGCGCTTCAAAAATACCAATGCGTACGCTGCCTGTTTTAAAAATGATCTCCCGCATTCTTTTTTTATACTCTGCCGTATCTATGTTTAATAAACTGCATAAAGAAAAAGTGTCTACCCCTTTAGCTTCTGAAGGAATAACTACCAGGTCGTAGCTGATGGTATTTTCAAGAATAGCTTTCCCCTTTCTGTCGAAGATGATGCCGCGATCAGGGTAAATAACCTTTCTAAAAATGGCATTATTCTCTGCTGCCAGCTTGTACTTAACTGAAAATAACTGGAGGTTGATCAACTGTCCCGCAATCACTAAAAAGACCACGGCAAAAATGATCTGTATGATGCCCCCTCTGCTTTGATTGAATACCGGCATATCTGTTTTCTAAGAAGTATGAAATGGCTGCTTCGACGTGCGGATACAAAGTTGCTGAATTGGAGCAGAGTTTGTATCAATATTATTTTAAAAAGTTATTCATATCTGTGGACTGTTGACCGTGGACCATGTTACGCCACATTTGCGCGGTGGCGTCCTTTGCGGTTAAACAACAACTCGGCAAGGAAGATCATTAATAAACTGATGGTAGTGGTACCGGCAACTTTGCCTAAGAAATATACGAAGTTGCCAAACTGCAACCATTCTATCAGTACAAGATAAAAGTGATGTACAAAAGTTAAAACGCTAACATACAGTGCGTAGGGTGCCCATCCCATACTGTTGCGCCCGGGTTCGATATAACTTTGTTCTGTTGTTTCCTGTGGAATGAGCAGGCTGAGAATAAAAGGCCTGATGTATGCGATCAATACACAGGGGGCTGCATGTAAGCCCGGTGTTCCGGTAAAATAATCAAGACTCAGACCAAATACAAAACTGATTGCCAGCAACAGGAAACGGTTGATCTGGAAAGGCAGCCAGAGTATGTATAAGAAGTATATGTATGGAATGATAAACCTGTGCAATGGCGGCACCTGGTTCAGGATATACACCTGGAACAGGATGAACAGGATAAAACGGACAATATTTTTAAGCAGGCTGCTCATGGATTTTTCTGGGTATTGTTTTCTAACTGCTCCTGTTCTGTATAACGTACGTTCCCTATCAGGTAAACATACTGGATGCTGAAAAAGTTAGTGGCCGTTTTTATTTTCAGTGTATAAAAATTACTGGCCGACTCTGAAGCGATCTCCGCCACGGTTCCTATCATCAAACGTGCGGGGAAATTAGCAGAATAGGTGCTGGTTAATACTGTATCGCCTTTATGTACTTTGGCGCCTTTTGTAACATTCTTCAAAATAAGATAACCGGGGTCAACACCATCCCATTCAATGGTGCCGGCGCTATTATCCTTTTTCAGCATGGCACTTACTTTACTGTTGCGGTGTAACAGGCTCATCACTTTGCTGAAGTTAGCGCTTGTTTCAACAACCACACCGGTAATACCATCCGGGCCTACAACAGCCATTCCTTTTTTTACACCCTGGCTGCTGCCACGCTCGATGGTAATAAAATTAGCCTGCAATGTATAGGTGTTGCCAACTACACGGGCGGGCAGGTAAGTAAATTTCCGGTAATGTCCGAGTGAATCCCTGAACAGGGTATCTACCATCAATTTTTTTTCATCGGTTGCAGGCAGAAAATTAGCAGGCAGCAAATTTCTTAAGCGGGCATTTTCTTCTGCCAGTGAGCGGTTGGTTTCTTTTAAAGTAAAATATTCTCTTAATCCACTATACTGCGTATTGATCCTGCCTGTTACTTCATTGGCGGCTGATGCAAAAAAAGACTGGTGTGTTTTGCTGGCACTGCTCAACAGTACAATAGCAATTACCTGAAACAGCAGGAAGCTGAGAAAGGTAAAATAGCGGCGTATGAAGAGGAAGATGTTTTTCAAGATTCAAGAATCAAGGTTCAAGAAACAAGGTTCAAGAAACAAGGTTCAAGAAACGGGTTGCAGTACCAACATACTGCTGTGTCTTGAATCTTGTGCCTTGTTTCTTATTCGGTTATCTCATAATAAATGGAAAACGCTGGTAATTCTTCAATGCCAGTCCGGTACCGCGTACTACACTTTTCAGCGGGTCATCGGCAACATGTACGGGCAATTTAATTTTTGCGCTTAATCTTTTATCCAGTCCACGTAACAGGGCGCCACCACCGGTAAGGTATAATCCCCTGCGGTAAATATCGGCTGCCAGTTCGGGTGGAGTAGTTTCCAGGGCCTTAAGGATGGCTTCTTCTATTTTGAAAATACTCTTGTCCAGTGCTTCAGCAATTTCCTGGTAGCTTACCATGATCTGCTTAGGGATACCTGTTACCAGGTCGCGGCCGTTTACCGGAAGATCATCCGGCGGATTATCCAGATCTTTCATGGCAGCGCCCACATTGATCTTGATCTGCTCAGCGGTACGCTCACCAATCAACAAACTATGGTAACGGCGCAGGGCTTCCATAATATCTGCGGTAAACTCATCACCGGCAATACGGATACTCTGGTCGCAAACAATACCTGCCAGGGCAATCACGGTAATACCTGTGGTACCCCCACCAATATCAATGATCATGTTTCCTACAGGCTCTTCCACATCAATACCAATACCCAGGGCGGCTGCCATAGGTTCGTGAATCATATATACTTCTTTGGCACCTGCCTGCTCGGCACTATCGCGAACGGCACGTTTTTCTACTTCGGTAATGGATGACGGGATACAGATCACCATACGCCAACTGGGCGGAAACAGGGGTTTTTTAGGGTAGATCATCTTGATCAACTCCCTGATCATCAGCTCGGCAGCGTTAAAGTCGGCAATTACACCGTCTTTCAGAGGCCTTACGGTACGGATGCTCTCGTGGGTTTTCTCGTGCATCATCAGGGCCTTTTTGCCAACGGCCAGCACCTCTTTCATATTATTCCGGTTAAGGGCAATGATAGAAGGCTCATTTACCACTACTTCATCATTATGTATGATAAGGGTATTGGCGGTACCCAGATCCATGGCAATCTCTTGTGTGAAAAAGTTAAACAATCCCATTGTATATAAAAAGTTCGAATGTGTTAATCAATGACTGCAAAGGTGACTGAAAAAATTGAATTATAGAGCCTAAAGTACCGATTTTTCCAGCGTTTTAAAAATATTCGCCACAGCCAGGAAAGAGGGTGAAATCAGGAGATAATGAAACAAGGCAGAAATCATGCCGGAAATCTGCCCTGCGAAATGGATAACAGGGTAAATGGGTCAGTATTTTTCGGAGGGAAAAATGCTTTGTTTAATTCATGCTAAAGAATAACGTGTTGTGGTAGTAAACACATAGTTACATAGGTTAGGAAACAGGGCATATAGTTCAAACGCTATGTTTCTTTTTTGTTTTCCCTATGTATCTATGTGTTTTAAAAACGGTTTAAAATATAGCGAAGCTGCATTGTTAAAGACCTTTAAAAGTAAAACAAATCAGAGTTAATAGATTTTAATAGCGCAATACTTAAAGAACAATCACTTTATAATTATACGTTTTATTGATTCTAACGGGTGGCTGGCGCCGGTAATATGCAACAGCTATTTCTTTCATAGCATTGATCCGTAATTTTTCCAGCGCAACCCTGTCATTATATCGCTGTTTCATAAAATCCCATTTTCTTTTTTGATCTTCATCTACGTTGGGTTCAACTTTTTTGATGAGGCCCTGTGCTTCAGTAAGACATCTTGTTGAAGGATCAATTTCACTCAGTGTTTGCAGCGCTGCATTGTAATAGTTTGCTGCAATCTGGGCTTTGGCTCTCTGTATCTGACTTGCACAATGCAGGTTCTGATAGGCAGTATATACTTCAATTGCTTTTTGCTGAATATTACTGTAACAATTAGTTGCTTCTTCGGGAACACTCATTAAAGTAGCAAGGGATGCGTCGAAGTCCTGCATTTTGTACATGGTTTGTGCCTTGGCTATAATGTCGCCACATTTGGATTCGTAATAATTTAAAATTTTGATTTTTCCTATGTCTATGAATTTGGCATAATCTGCATCATTCGTATTGATCTGGTTGATGGCACTGGTTATGGCAAGGCTCTTGTCTTTACCATTTCCTTTAAGTGTTTTTGAAATGGAAGAGAATACCAGGTTATTATCTACCTGTTTAATGAATAAACTGATATCGCAATTTAGTATAGTAATATCCTGCATTCCGCTTTCAACTATTCTTGAATCATTGATCGAAAATTTAGGATAGATCACAAAATTATGCGCATACCCGCTGGCAGAGATACCGTTTGAAGTAACGATCTGCAAGATCTTTGTTTCAATTTTAGATAATTGTGTTTCGTTCAACCCTTCCAGGTTTTCCGGCATCACAACTGATAAAGCGATCTTCCCAAGTTCCGGAACGGTTTGTCCGGCAAGGCCTGAAAACGCGAAGATCAAAGCTGCCAGCATATATAATTTTCTCATAAAATTTATTTAATGGTTACAGTTATCTGTCCACTTGGATATTCAACCGTACAGTTTAAGTTTAGCGACCGCAGAAATTTCCGTATTGATCTGCCAAATGATTCGATCTCATAATTCAAACCTGTTGCCTGGTCTTTGAGCGGGATCCTCACATCATCGTACAATATTTTTTGAGTGGTAGACCCTTTTTTCTTTGCATAATTTTTATATGCGTTTTTGCCCATCCAGTCAACAATAGCTTCTGAAAGCAGGTCTCCCTCTGTTCCTACTTCAGATTCGAAGGTCTTGCTGGCATTTTGGTCTAAAACAAATTCCACGTAGATAGACCGCCCATTGTTTACAATATCTGTAAACTTTGTTTGCAGAACATTTAAGAAATCTTCTTTCATCAGGTCGATAGCCCTGCCCGCAAGTTTTGAAATATCGCTGGTGTAGAATTTTCCGCTGGAAGCATCTTTATTGGTTAATGAGCGGCCTGTTGCAGTTTCATAAGCGTGCAGAATAATATTTACCTCAGTTCCGCTTTCGCTTTTTTGAACATTGATATCAACTACCACAAAAATATCAGCCCCCGAATTGCGTACTATCTCATCTTTTTCATTTGTTTTAGAATCTGCTGTAAATGCCCCTGCTGTTTCTAATTTCTTCAGTTCCCCTAAAAAATCAACGGTGGTAAAACCCCTTGTATCAAAGGCTTCTTTTACTCTTGAGATAGCAATTCTTTTTTCAAAACCTTCCCGTGGGTCTTCCAAAAGGGTACGGTACCGCTGCCCTTCTGTTTTAAAAGGAAGAACGATAATGGTAGGTTGGATCTGCTGAACCTGGCCTCCGCTATTAGTTGCGGGGTTCTGGGCAAATAATGAGAACGGAAAAAACAGTAAGGCCGGGATCAGGATTAGTGACAGATAATTTTTGTTTTTCATAACCGGTTCGTTTTAGTAGCCAAATTTTCTTGTTACGCTGTTTTGCTCAAGGTCTCTTCTTAAAGCGACATAGTTTATTTTTACGTCAACAGAAATTTTATACATGCCGTTAACATAACTAAGACCTGAACTTTCAGTTGATGACATCATAAAAGTTTTATACCACTGCTGTTCAAACAGTTTGCTGAAGTAGCCGGGATTTTTTGCCCTTGCTTCACTCTCGTTTTCAATCATTGGCACATTCAACTCAGTTCCGGGAATGCCCCTGAATAAAAGTACCCTGAAAGCACTGATCTGTGCTTCCATGATGGCTGCATTTTTGTTGTTGCCATAGCCAATACCTCTTACTCCCATAGTGCCATCTTCTCCTTTATACAGAAAACTAACTTCCGAAGTTTGAGGTGCAATCTTTGGATTGCAATAATAGAAACCTGTAATTGATACGAGCAGGAGCGCTGTTTTTAATAACGTTTTCATTCTTTATTTTTTGAGATGACTTGCAATCTTGCTTTTGCTTCAAACTTTGAAGCAATATTGAATCCGCCTTCAGTTACGGAGCAGATGGAGAAATTTTCATCCTCAACTACTGAAACCGTTAATTCTCCTATTTCTTTTTTCCGGAATAGTTTCTTGCCATATACCTCTACTTCAGTTAATTCAACCACTTTCAGTTTATCGCCGCTTTTCAGACCAAAGCCTGAGCCTCCGGCCAATAAAACTTTTGTGGCACCGCCCTGGCCATCTTTTTCCTGAATCTCAACTATAGCAAACATGACCGGGAAATTGTTTGCCACAAACTCATCTATTTTGCCTTCTATTTTTTGAATGGCTTTTGTAATGGATTCTGTTTCTGAAGTAGCGCCAATACCAAACAGGCCGCCTAAAAAACTGCCCGATTTGGGCTCAATGGTTTCGGAAGCAATTACCTGTCCGGACGCAACATCTATCACTTTTAAGCTGATGGATAATTTTGCTTTGTATGTTATGGTAACATGCCCCCTTCCGTCGTCGGACCGCACCGCTTCTGCTTTTGCTGAAATGATATGCCCCGAAACCAGGTAAGCGGCACCAAGGTTTCTGCCCTGTTCCACCACACTACCATCAATAAAATCATCTGTTTTCTGCAATTCCTTTTCTTTTTTCAGCGCATCGGTTTTCGACCTGTCAACGATATTAAACCGCCGCGTTTTTACAAAGGCATTAATAACGGTTTCCTGGATCGAATTAACATGTTGGTAGTCTACTGAGCTGGAAACATAGGTAAAGGGCAGAATGCCTACCGGTGTTTTCTCCTGTGCCATGGCGGATACCGATAGAACCATTACGAAAATGATTAATAATAGCTTTTTCATGCAGATGTGTTTTAGTTCCTACTCGTGTGGCTTTTCGGAAACGCCCCGTTTTGATGGTTTCTGGATTCCATTACCGACATATATGTATAGTCGCACATATATCTCATTTGTGAGACATATAGGTGCAGTGTCCATTATGTTATAACAGATAAAAGAAGATTTTCCGTAAACCTTAAAAAGCCCAGGAAGAAGAAGAAGGGGGCTTAAAGTTTACGACAGACTAAAATAGCTGTTTATTAAAGAAGCAAATATGACTTTTGATATTTTTTATGAACAATATTTATCGTATATTATCACCATATCATTCAAATTCATACCCGATATCCCTGCGGTAATACATGCCTTCGAAAGAAATTTTCTGTAATACTTTTTTTGATTTTTCTACTGCCTCTTTAAGGTTGGTGCCATAAGAGGTAACAGCTAAAACCCTGCCACCGTTTGTAACAACAGCATCACCAACCTGTTTGGTGCCTGCATGAAAAACCATTGAATCATTATCAATCCGCCAATCCGCTAATCCGCTGATCCGCAAATTCTTTTGATAATCTCCGGGGTAGCCACCACTCACTGCCATCACGGTGGCGCAACTTCTTTCATCAAAAGAAATGTTGGCATCTATTAAGGTGCCGTTATCCATTGCAGCAAACAAGGCAACAAGGTCTGTTTGCAAAAGCGGCATCACCACTTCTGTTTCCGGATCGCCCATGCGGCAATTGTATTCTATTACAAAAGGCTCGCCTTTTACATTCATCAAACCAAAGAAAACAAAACCGTGATAGTTTAAATTTTCTTTTAATAAACCATTGATCGTTGGTTTCACAATTCTTTCTTCAACTTTTTGCATGAATGTTTCGTTCATAAATGGTACTGGGCTCACACATCCCATACCGCCGGTGTTAAGGCCTGTATCGCCTTCCCCTATTCGTTTGTAATCTTTTGCGTGGCCAATGATCTGGTACACTTCGCCATCTGTTAAAGCAAATACACTTACTTCAATACCCTGTAAATATTCTTCAATCACCACTTTGCTGCCGGCATCGCCAAACTGTTTGTGGATGATCATTTCTTCAAGAGCCTGCAATGCTTCTTCATGTGTGGCTGCAATCACCACGCCTTTGCCCGCAGCCAGTCCATCTGCTTTTAAAACAATGGGCAGGCTGTGTTGCGAAATATATTTTTTGCCCTCTTCATATAAATCAGCAGTGAACTCTGCATAACCTGCGGTTGGAATATTGTGGCGCTGCATGAATTTTTTACTGAAGGATTTGCTGCCTTCCAGTTGTGCGGCTTCTGCCGAGGGGCCTACTACAATAATGTTTTGCAGTTGAGGGTCTTTCTGGAAAAAATCATAAATGCCTTTTACCAATGGCTCTTCAGGCCCAACCACCAGCATGTCTATTTTTTGTTCAAGACAGCTATTTTTGATCGTTTCAAAATCTGTTACCGATACATTCAGGTTGGTGCCAAATTCAGCAGTGCCGGCATTGCCGGGCGCTATAAAAAGCTGATCACAGTGATGGCTTTTCACCATTTTCCATGCAAGGGCATGTTCACGTCCGCCGGAGCCAAGTAATAAAATATTCATGTGTTAGGTATTGCCCGGCGAAAGTAGTACGGGATGAGGGATTTTCCTTGATTTTTATAAAGTGAATGGTGAATTGTGAATGGGCAATAGCACCTCATTCACAATTCACCATTGCCCATTCACAAACATTCTTATGCAGGAGTATCCTCCACCCCCACATAACTTTTCTCAGGCAGGCGTTTGGCTACAAACAGGTAAAGAATAAAGAATGCGGTTAGGATGCCGATGAAAAGCCAATAGTATTTTGCACCGGTGTATTGCGCAAAAAAGCCGTTGTTGGCAATGCTTTTATTAACCAGGCTATCAAAATAGTTGCCAATAGAGATCCCCAGTAAATACAGCGCACTCATGGTGCTTTTCATAGATTTTGGGGAATGGGTATAGGCGTACTCCAGGCAGGTAATAGATACCAGAACTTCAGAAGCGGCTAACACTAAGTAAGCCAGAACCTGCCACCAGATGGTGGGTTTGCCTCCATTATCAAGATTCTGCTGTACAAGGGCGATGATGATAAATGTAATACCGGTTAGAAATAAACCGGCCCCGATTTTTCTCAGCGGGGTAGGATTGAGTCCGATCTTTTCCAGAAAAGGATACACGAAATAGGTAAAAACCGGTATCAGTGCAATCAGGAACACCTGGTTAAAAGTTTGCACCTGCCCGGCCAGCAGTTCAAATCCAAAAAAGCTACGATCCATTTTATCTGCCTGTAATACCCATTCCGAAAGGTTCTGGTCCCACAATGCCCAATAAATAGGCGTAAAAGCAAAGATCATAAGTATGCGGTTTACTGCACGTGCCCCATCTATGGCTTTAGCCGAATATTTGCCGGCAACTGCATCCCATACAGATAAACCATTCCTGTTAGAGAATGCCTGTTTGATGGCGTACGCGGTGATGTTAACATAATTCTCTTTTTTAACACCTGAAGGTGGTACCCGCACATATTTTTTTCTGCCAAACCAGAAAACAAAAGTGGCCAAACACATTAAAACACCGGGTATACCAAAAGCCCATTCAGGACCATATTTGTTGTACACCACGGGAATAAATATTGAAGCCAGCATGCCACCCGCCTGTATGGTAAAATAAAACCATCCATACATTTTAGACATCAGGTGTTCGTTCGATTTATCAAACTGGTCGCCTACATTGGCAGATACACAGGACTTAATACCGCCTGCGGCAACTGCTATCACAATCAGACCGGTGATGAACATGCTAATATTATGCGTAGAGAGTGCTACGGTAAGATTACCTATGGCGTAGAGTATAGATACATAGAGGATCACTTTGTACTTACCAAAAAACCAATCGGCCATGATGCCACCTACCAAAGGCATAAAATAGGCCAGTGTGGCAAACAGATGTGCCAGCTCATTGGCACGGGCCTCTGCAACACCCTGCATCATAGGGTTATTGAGCGGGTTGAAGAACTGTGCCACCAGGAAAGTGCTCATAATAGAACGGATACCATAAAAACTGAACCGCTCAGCCGCTTCATTACCAATGATATACGGTATGGCTTTCGGCATCCCTGTTTTCTTTATATCGCTTTCAATCTCAGTCATAAGTTGTATTTTGGATTTTTAAAGATATTGGAAAAAATCATGTGGAGTTGCTGTAGTTAATGCGGGTAAGATGGCTGAAGTAGTTAAAGTGGTTAAAAGGGTTAAAGTAGTTAAAAGGGGCTGAGCTGTTTCTGTAAGTCTGCGAATCCTTTTAACGCTCCCAACTATTTTAACCACTTTAACAACTTTAACCCTTTTAACTACAATAATCAACAACCCACAACACTCTAACTATTAAATGCCTATACTATGCCTGGAGAAAAGAAAACATTCAAACCCTTTGTATCGGCTGATACAAACATGAAAGAGTTTACCATTAAGGCCATTATCACGGGAAGTATTTTCGGGATCATTTTTGGCGCTTCTACTGTTTACCTTGCTTTGAAAGCGGGATTAACCGTTTCTGCATCAATCCCCATTGCTGTGATTGCGATTACTTTGGGAAGAAAATTTTTAAAAACCACCATCCTCGAAAACAATATCATTCAAACCACCGGTTCGGCCAGTGAAAGTATTGCTGCGGGCGTGGTGTTTACGTTACCGGGATTTTTATTTTTATCAGAGCCCTCCAGTGCCAGCTTCTTTAATTATATGACCATTCTTACCCTGGCTATTTTTGGAGGTATACTGGGAACACTGATGATGATCCCTTTACGCAGATCACTGATAGTAAAAGAACATGCCACCTTGCCTTATCCTGAGGGCACTGCCTGCGCCAGTGTATTAAAAGCCGGGGAGAAAGGCGGCGATTTTTCAAAGACCGCTTTTCAGGGCCTGGGGTTTGCATTGGTATATGCATTGTTCCAGAAAGTATTTCATCTCATTGCCGAAGTACCTGCTTTTATGACGAAGCAGGCAAACCGGTTCTATCCTTCGGCCAAGATCAGTGGAGAGATCACACCTGAGTATATGGGGGTTGGTTATATCATCGGTCCAAAAATATCTGGCGTATTAGTGGCAGGTGGTATTCTAAGCTGGTTTGTGTTTACGCCCTTGCTGGCTACTTTGGTACCGGCTGATGTGATCGCGCATCAACTGATCAAACTTGGCTATCTCTCGGGGATAGATAAAGATGGCGGCCCGGGTGGGTGGAATGCTGCTACCCATGCATTCAATGATTATTCTGTTGCTATTTACCGTGCATACATCCGCCAGATAGGCGCAGGCGCTGTAGCGGCAGGTGGTTTTATCACCTTGTTTAAAACGATACCCACTATTGTATCATCATTCAAAGGAAGTATTGGTTCTCTGAAAAAAGAAGGTGGCGGTGCACAAACCGAAGCCGTTCTGAGAACAGAAAAAGACCTGTCACTTAAAGTGGTGGGTATTGGTAGTGTGATACTGGTATTGTTGATGACCATCTTACCGCAGGTGCCGGGCGATACCATCTTCAGTAAATTATTGCTGGGGGTATTGGTTATTTTATTCGGTGCTTTTTTTGTTACCGTTTCTTCGCGCATTGTGGGATTGATCGGTAATTCGAATAACCCGATCAGCGGCATGACTATTGCTACGCTGATGGGAACCTGTTTAATTTTTATTGCAGTAGGCTGGACAGGTAAAGTGTATGAGCCAATGGCATTAGTGGTAGGTGGTATGATCTGTATTGCAGCAGCCAATGCCGGTGCCACATCGCAGGATCTTAAAACCGGTTATATTGTAGGTGCCACACCAAGGTATCAGCAAATTGCCTTGTTTATTGGCGTAATCGTTTCTTCATTTGCTATTGGCGGCACAATAAAAATTCTGGATACGCCTACACAGGAAATGCTGGCACAGGGCATTCAACATGCGATAGGAACGGATAAATATCCTGCACCACAAGGTACTTTGATGGCTACTTTGGTAAAAGGTATTTTATCATTCAACCTCGATTGGCAGTTTGTACTGGTGGGCGTTGCCATTGCTGCAGTAATGGAACTGTGCGAGATAAAAGCATTGAGTTTTGCTATTGGTATCTATCTTCCTTTAAGCACTACTTTCCCTATTTTCATCGGTGGTGCCATCAGGGGATTGATTGACAGGAAAAAGAAAAAATCAGGAGTTGTAGATGAAGAGGAAGACCTTGGTAAAGGAAACCTTTTTGCCACAGGCCTTGTGGCTGGCGGCGCCATTGGTGGTGTGATAGTGGCTATTCTTTTTTCTATTGATAGTGTAAGCAATCTTGTAAAACACTGGAGCCTTGAAGCGGGCCTGACTGAAACACTGGGCCAAACCGGGTTCTTCCTGTTGGGTGTTGCATTTTTTGCACTGATGGGGCTTACTCTTTATCGTGTAGCCAACAAGAAAGCAGCATAACAAAAAAACCGTGCCTTCTCGCCCGCTAAGCTTAGGCGAGCGTGGTGTGCCTTTGTGTGAAAAAAAACTCACACAAAGGCACTGTTAAAAAGCATACCTATTTCAAAGCCCGCTGTATTTTATAGCGGGCTTTTTTATGCGATGAACGTTTTAAACCTTTAGGTCCGCACCCTGTCATACTAAAAACTTATACCATGGATCTCCGGCGCATGTATAAAACGTTTACGGTTGGGGCGGGCATCACACTATTGTCTGCATTTGTGCAGGGCAACTCATCTCCGGAGCTAAGAATCAATATGCCCTATAAAAAAATGGGCCTCACGCAGGAGCAGGCTGCCGCTCATTTACTGAGCCGTTTTACATTTGGCACCAAACCCGGCCAGGTAAAAGAAGTGGTGGATATGGGGCTGGATAAATGGTTGCAGCAACAATTAGATGGCGGTTTGCCCGATGAAGAAATAACACGCCGCCTGCCTGCAGCTAATTATGAGGCGCTGGCAATGAATAATGAAACTATTGTAAACACGTACCTCAACGCAGGGCAGATTATTCGCATAGCCGCAAAAAATAATTTATTAGATAAAGATTCGGTCAGAAATTTAGAGAAACCCGAATACCGCGCGCAATTAAAAAAGATCATGGATGCGCAAGGGTATAAAGCGCCACAGGAATTACAGCGACAGATAATTAACCAAAAAATTGTACGTGCCGCATACGGCCAGAACCAGTTACAGGAGGTGCTGACAGATTTCTGGTTCAACCATTTTAATGTATCGCTTACCAAGGGTCAATGCCAACAATTCGTACTTACGTATGAGCGTGATGCCATCCGCCCCAATGTGCTCGGCCGTTTTGAAACACTGCTCGAAGCCACTGCCAAGCACCCTGCCATGCTGGAGTATCTTGATAATGCATCCAGTGTAAGTATGGATAATGATCTATCGCGGCAGCAGGAAAAAAACGCTCTGGCAAGGTTAGCTAAACAACGCTTGCAGAATATGGCCATTGATACTTCTAAACCCGGTACAAAAATTTTACAGCAAACGATCAATGCAAGAAAAACGCAGGGACTGAATGAAAACTATGCCCGCGAAATTATGGAGCTGCACACACTGGGTGTTGATGGCGGCTACACACAACAGGATGTAACAACAGTGGCCCGTGCATTAACAGGATGGAGTATCATGCCTTTGTATAAAGACGGACCCGGTATGAAGCTGATGCAGGCGGCAGCCCCGGATTTTTTGAAAAGAAAAGGTTTTGTGGTTGAAGGAGATTTTTTATTCCGTGCCGATAAACACGATGAAAATGCCAAAACAATTCTCGGCAGAAATTTTCCTGCCAATGGCGGATATGAAGAAGGCAGGCAGGTATTGGAAATGCTGGCCAGCCACCCGTCAACCGCAAAATTCATCTGCACCAAACTGGCCACACGTTTTGTATCAGATACACCATCCGCAGAGCTGGTTAATAAAATGGCAGAGGCTTTTTTGAAAAGTCAGGGTAATATCAAAACTGTTTTAATTACGATGGTAAACAGCCGCCAGTTCTGGGATAGCAATGCATTGCGTGAAAAAGTGAAATCACCTTTCGAACTTGCTGTCAGCGCCATTCGTGCAACCAATGCAGATGTGCAGCAACCTTTCCAGATCTTTAACTGGTGTACCAGAATGGGACAACGGTTTTATTATTACCAGGCCCCAACAGGCTTTCCCGACAGGGCAGCCTATTGGATCAATACGGGTTCATTGCTTAACCGCATGAATTTTGGTCTTGCATTTGCAACAGAAAAAATACCGGGTGTAAAATTAAATCTTGCTGCACTTAACGATAATCACGAACCCGAAAGTGCAGAAGCTGCCCTTGTTATTTACAGTAAAATATTATTACCCGAAAGAAACCAGGACGATAATATCCGCCGCCTCACAGCCATGGTACGCGATGCCAGCCTGGAGAAAAAAATTAGTGAAGCGGCAGGGAAGAATACAGTTGCCGCAACAGAAGTAACAAACACGATGCAGGACGAAATGATGGCCGCCAGCACCGCGCCCACCAAGCGCAACAAAAGGCAGAATGAAAAAGCATTATTAAGTAAAAAGAATTTACCGGTAACCACTTTGTATGTGGCCGGTAATACAAACACAGTGTCGCAGGTAGCAGGCATAATAATAGGATCACCGGAATTCCAACGCAAATAAAACCGCGCCTTTGCGCCTTTGCGTGCAAGTTTTTCCCGCAAAGGCGCAAGGGCGCAAAAAAAAATCAATATGGTAAATCGCAGAGCATTCATGAAATCAGGCGCTATGGCGCTGTTTGCGGCGGGCTTTGGTGGCGTGCCCAATTTTATTGCAAGAGCCGCAGATAGCCGAAAGCTCTTATCACCCTACAAAAAAAATAAAGTACTCGTTTGCATTTTTCAACGCGGTGCGATGGATGGTTTGATGGCGGTAAGCCCTTACACAGATCCGAACCTGAAAACATTGAGGCCAACATTGTATATGAGTCCTGCAGCCACAGAAGGAAAGATGATTAACCTTGATGGCCGCTTTGGATTGCATCCATCGCTTGATGCCTTTGCGCCGTTTTTTGCAGAAGGAAGAATGGCCATTGTGCATGGAGTGGGTAGCCCCAATACCACCCGCAGCCATTTTGATGCGCAGGATTATATGGAGAGCGGAACACCTTTCAGCAAAAGCACAGCCAGTGGCTGGCTGAACAGGGCCGTGGGTTTGCTGGGACATGATGCAACACCTTTTCGTGCCGTAAGTGTTACCAGTTCGCTACCCAGAAGTTTGTATGGCGATAATGAAGCGCTTGCTATTAATAACCTGCAGGAATTTGCCATACAGATGCGCGGTAATCCGTTTGCATCAAATCTTGCAGCAGGATCTTTTGAACAATTATACGATCAGACTTCCAGCCAGATCCTGAATAAAACAGGCAAAGAGAGTTTTGATGCAATGAAGATGCTGAACGCTAACAATATTAAAAATTATCAACCGGCAAATGGAGCAGTGTATCCTAATTCGGCATTAGGTAATTCTTTAAAACAAATCGCTGCTTTAATTAAGATGGATGTGGGTATGGAAGTAGCTTTTGCTGAAAGTGGCGGATGGGACACGCATTTTAACCAGGGCACCGCCAATGGCGCACTGGCTCGTAACCTGAAAGATTTCAGCGATAGCATTGCTGCTTTCTGGAAAGATATGGGTGCTTACCAGGATGAGGTAACCGTAATGACTATGACAGAATTTGGCCGCACCGCCCACCAGAACGGCACCGGCGGAACAGATCATGGCCGCGCCAGTTGTTTGTTTGTATTGGGTAATGATGTGCAGGGTTGTAAAGTGTACAACAATATAAAAACCCTTGCCAAAGAAGACCTGGAAGATGGCCGCGATCTGCCGGTGAGTACCGATTTCCGATCTGTATTCAGTTCGGTGGCGAATGGGCATTTAAAGATCAATGATAACAGTAAACTCTTTCCAACCTGGGATGGAAAAGAGTTGCGGTTGATGAAAGGATAATTGTTGAGACTGCAAAAAAGAAGGAGCCGCAAATTCGTAGATTTTAATCTGCAAATCTGCGGCTCAATTTATCTCTTCAATATTTCTCAGAGCTTACCATGCTTAATCTCTTCCACCACCGCAGGATCCAGTAAAGTAGAAGTATCACCTAAATTGCCTGTTTCACCTTCTGCAACTTTGCGCAAAATCCGGCGCATAATTTTTCCGCTTCTTGTTTTTGGTAATCCGCTTACAAACTGAATTTTATCCGGCTTGGCTATAGCACCAATAATACGTGTTACAGTTTGCAGAATATCCTTGCGTATCATCTCTGCAGTTCCATGTGTGTTCTGCCCGTGAGAGCCCTGGTAAATTACATAAGCATAAATGCCTTGTCCTTTAATATCGTGCGGATAGCCCACCACAGCACTTTCTACCACGCCTGCATGCATATTGATCGCATTCTCCACTTCGGCGGTACCAATACGGTGGCCGCTTACATTCAATACATCATCCACACGGCCGGTAATGCGGTAATATCCGTTTTTATCGCGCATAGCGCCATCACCTGTAAAATACATGTTCTCGTAAGTGGCAAAATAATTGGTGCGGCATCTTTCATGATCGCCGTAAGTGGTTCTTAAAATTCCGGGCCATGGCGCTTTAATGCAAAGATTGCCTGATACTGTTTCATCACCTTCTGCTATCACTTCTTTGCCATTCTCATCTACCAGTACCATTTGCAATCCCGGCATAGGCAGTGTGGCCCAGCTTGGCACAGCAGGCGTAACACCCGCAAGGTTGCTGATAAGGCAACCGCCTGTTTCTGTTTGCCACCAGGTATCTACGATCGGGCATTTTTTCCTGCCTACATGTTCATCATACCAATGCCATGCTTCTTCATTAATGGGTTCGCCCACGGTACCCAATACTTCCAGTGAAGAAAGGTCTTTGCCATGCAACGGCCCCGTACCAAATCCCATCAAACTCCTGATAGCTGTTGGTGCGGTATAAAAAATATTTACTTTGAACTTATCAATGATATCCCAGAATCTGCCGGCATCGGGCCAGGTAGGGATTCCTTCAAACATTAATGAAATAGCGCCTGCACTAAGCGGACCATAAATAATGTAAGTATGCCCGGTGATCCATCCGATATCTGCTGTGCAAAAATGCAGTTGCTCATGTTTGTACTGGAATGCATTTACAAAAGTGTAATTGGCCCAAACCATATAACCGCCGCAGGTATGCACTACCCCTTTGGGTTTGCCGGTAGAACCGGATGTATATAAAATAAACAATGGATCTTCTGCGTCCATTTCTTCGGGCTCAATAAATGTTAACCCCTGTTCTTCCACATGTTTCATTTCTTCTTCCCACCAAACATCCCTGCCTTTAAGCATCGATACAGGTGTTCTGGTGCGGGTGCAAACTATTACACGCTTAATGGTTCTGTTGCCAATGAGCGCATCATCGATCACGCTTTTGAGCGGAATATCTTTAGCGCCGCGGAAAGCGCCATCGCAGGTTACAATAAATTCTGCCTGCGCATCATATAACCTGTCGGCAATACTTTGTGCAGAGAATCCGCCAAACACTACGCTATGAATTGCACCAATTCTGGCACAGGCCAGAACAGCAATGGCCAGCTCGGGTATCATCCCCATATAAATACAAACACGATCGCCTTTTTTTACGCCGTTGTTTTTTAATACATAGGCAAACTGGCAAACTTTTTCAAGCAGTTTTTTATAAGTAAGTGTACGGTGCTGTTCATCGCTTGCATTAGGCTCCCAGATAAGTGCAGGCTGGTTGCCTTTGGCTGCTATCTGCCTGTCTAAACAGTTCTCGGTAATATTCAGCTTACCACCTTTAAACCATTCTATTTTGGGCTCTTTAAAATTCCATTCCAGTACCGTGTGCCATTTTTTACGCCAGGTAAAATTTTCTGCAATAGCGGCCCAGAATGCAGAAGGGTCTTCAATACTTTTTTGATACACTTCTTTGTACTGCTCAAATGATTTGATCTGGTAGGGGTAAGACATAACAATCGAAATTTTAGGGGGATTAAAGATACAGCAACACTTTTTTAGGCAGTAAAAAAATATGCGGGCGGAGCAGGAATCTTTGAATTCCGGGTCGTGAATCGTGAGACGTGAGTCGTGAGACGTGAGTAGAACTCTTCTCACGACTGACGATTCACGTCTCACGGGAAAATCCAATTGCCCCCTTGGTTAAATGAATGCTTTAACGTAAGTTGACAACGATTTGATTGCTTATGAAAGAAACAAAAGGTATCTGGAAAGTGATTGGTGCGTCCTCGCTGGGCACTTTAATTGAGTGGTATGATTTTTACATATTTGGCAGTCTCGCCACCGTGCTCGCCAATCAGTTCTTCCCAAAAACCAATCCAACAGCAGCTTTACTGTCTACGCTGGCCACATTTGCAGCAGGCTTTATTGTACGCCCTTTTGGAGCATTGGTATTTGGCAGGCTTGGCGACCTGATAGGTCGTAAACATACTTTCCTGCTCACTTTAATCATTATGGGAGGCTCTACTTTTGCCATTGGCCTGGTGCCCTCTTACGAAACCATTGGTTTTGCAGCGCCGATTATTGTGCTGGTGTTAAGGCTGTTGCAGGGCCTTGCACTTGGCGGCGAATATGGTGGTGCGGCTACTTATGTGGCTGAACATTCGCCCGATAATAAAAGAGGTTTTTATACTTCGTGGATACAAACCACCGCCACCCTCGGTTTGTTTGTATCGCTGGGCGTGATCTTACTTACACGCCATGGATTAGATGCGGACCAGGCAAAATCAATTGCCAAGTTTAACAACTGGGGCTGGAGAATTCCATTCCTTGTTTCTGTTGTATTGGTGATCGTTTCTATCTACATCCGTTTAAAAATGAAAGAATCGCCGCTGTTTGAGAAACTAAAAACAGAAGGCACCACTTCAGTTAATCCATTAAAAGAAAGTTTCGGACATAAATCGAATCTGAAAATGGTATTGCTGGCATTGTTTGGCGCCACCATGGGGCAGGGTGTGGTTTGGTATACCGGCCAGTTTTATGCGCAGTCTTTTATTGAGAATGTTTGTAAGGTCGATTTCGACCAGTCGCGCACCATTCTTATCTGGGCCATCCTGTTTGCCACCCCGTTCTTTGTATTTTTCGGAAGTTGGAGCGATAGGGTGGGGCGTAAATGGATCATGCTTACCGGTATGTTGCTGGCTGTAGTTAGCTATCAATATCTCTTCAAACAATTACTCGATCTGTCAGACCATAAAACAAAACAGGAATTAGTTGATCTGAAGCAGATCAAAACAAACTTCACACCTATTGCCAATACATCAGACACACTCAGAACCGTAACCAATAAATATTTTTATGCAGATGGGATGATTGTGTCTGAAGTAAAAAAAGATACATTGTACAGCGAGCCCGGACGAGTAACCATCAAACCCGACATCAAAATTTCTAAAACGGTGGGTACTGCTGATTACTGGAAGATGGTATTCTTTGTGTACATCATGATTTTGTATGTAACAATGGTGTATGGGCCTATTGCGGCTTTCCTGGTAGAGCTGTTCCCTACCAAGATCAGGTACACGTCTATGTCGTTGCCGTACCATATTGGCAACGGTGTGTTTGGTGGATTAACACCGTTTATTGCCACTTTACTTACTACTATTTATACCAATGATAAATTAGTGGGATTGATGTACCCCATCATTATTGCAGCGGTTTGTTTGGTGATAGGTACGTTGTATATTAATAATAAAATTCACGCGGAGATATTAGAATAAACCAAAGCCGCAGATTCGCAGATTTTTTAATCTGCGAATCTGCGGCCAAATAAAATAGTTACTATGAACCAGCTTAAAAGACTCACAGGTATTATCTGGATATTACTTGGCCCGGTGTGCGTGTACTATCTTATTAAAACAGCCGCTGCCGAAATTGCGCAAAAGCCATTGATAGATACGAAAATACAATGGGGTGTATTTGTGGTAGTGTTCATCCCTATTGCGGTTGGCATTGTTCTTTTTGGGTATTATGCTTTAAAAGGAGAATACGATCACCTGCCCGAAAGCTCCGAAGAGATCCTTGATTAATCTCTGCGGTTAATTGTTTTTTTTCACGGCAGAAAGAAATCTTACCAAACCCTTAACCCATAATCACTGAAGGAATTTGCTTTCATTCCGGTAATTTTGACCGAAACCCAGCAGGCATGTCCATCGAAGTATCTCAATTACTCAAACAATACGGCGAACAGAAAGCGGTAAACAGTGTCTCTTTTAAAGTGAATAAGGGAGAAATTGTTGGATTTCTTGGTCCTAACGGTGCGGGAAAAAGTACCACTATGAAGATCATCACCGGCTATTTACAGGCCGATGGCGGCAAGGGTATGGTGTGCGGACTGGATATTTCAAACAACCCCATTGCCATTAAAAAAAAGATCGGTTATTTGCCCGAAGCCAATCCATTATACACAGACATGTATGTGCGGGAATACCTGGGTTTTGTTGCGGGTATTCATCAATTAAAAGATGTAAAAGCTGCGGTTGAAAAAGTGATCGCATTAACAGGGTTAACCGTTGAATCGAAAAAGAAAATAGGACAATTATCCAAAGGCTATAAGCAAAGAGTGGGTCTCGCTGCCGCATTGATCCACGATCCGGAAGTATTGATACTTGATGAGCCTACCAGTGGTTTAGATCCCAACCAGATCATTGAGATACGGAATGTGATCAAACAACAGGGGCATGATAAAACGGTTCTTTTCTCCTCACATATTCTCCAGGAAGTGGAAGCCATCTGCGACCGCGTGATCATCATCAACAAAGGAAATATTGTGGCGGATGATAAATTAGTTAACCTGCAAAAGGGTAAGCAGAACGGGCATGTGGTGATAGTAGAATTTAAAGAAGCTGTGGATATGGCATTGTTAAAAGGGTTAAAAGAAGTTACAATAGTTGAAGAACTTCAGACTTCTCACTTCAGGCTCCAAACTTCCAACCCCGATGCTGTTCGAAAACAATTATTAAACCTCTCCATCGATCATAACCTCAACATCGTTTCACTGCAAACAGAAGGGCATAGCCTGGAAGAAGTGTTCCGCGCGCTGACAAACAAATAAGTTGCGTTATGTTTAATACCTTAGCGAACCCTTGCGCCCTGGCGTCTTCGCGGTTAAATTGTTTTTGTTTCACCGCGAAGACGCAAAGACAAGGGGTTACGCGAAGTGTATGATGGATTATTTACCCGGCATCAACCCACCTGTTTCGATTGAAAAAACTTCGGCCACTGAAGATCTGCAGTGGTGCGCCCGCCTGATGGCTGCCAATGAGCCATGGATCACCCTGCAGCGCAATTATGATGATTCTATTAAATTATTGGAAGACCCGTTGAGCGAAGTATACCTGATGCGGCGCGAAGAGAAGCGGCTGGGCTTCATTATGATCAAATTAAAAGGTGCATTTACCGGATACATACAAACGATCGTTATTGCTGAAGAAGCAAGAGGGCAGGGGCTTGGAGAAGCAGCCATAGCCTACGTTGAGGCGCTGATATTCAAGGTTAGTCCCAATGTGTTTATCTGCGCATCTTCCTTCAATACCGGTGCACAGAAACTGTATCAGCGGCTGGGTTACGAGGTAGTGGGTATATTAAAAGATTATGTGATCCGTGGGTATGATGAAGTTTTTATGCGTAAAACAATAGGATCCTTTCATGATTTCAAAACACAAAAGCCGGCAAATGCTTAAATTGCGGCTCCAAAACACAAACCCGTAAAATTCTTCACCCAAATCATAACCAAATAAGCAATCGATCATGAGTTACATTATTGAAGTACATGCAAGACAAATTTTAGATAGCCGCGGTAATCCTACTGTAGAAGTAGACGTACTTACCGATGATGGCGCACTGGGCCGCGCAGCAGTACCAAGCGGTGCAAGTACCGGTATTCACGAAGCAGCAGAATTACGTGATAACGATAAAAAGAAATATGCAGGTAAAGGCGTATTAAAAGCAGTAAAAAATGTAAACGATATTATATCTGAAGGTATTATTGGTTTTGATGTGTCTCAGCAGGCTGCTATCGACGATGCGATCATCGCATTGGATGGTACACCTAATAAAACCAAATTAGGCGCCAACGCAACATTGGCTGTAAGTATGGCCGTTGCCAAGGCTGCTGCTGAAGAAGCTGCGCTGCCATTGTTCCGTTACATCGGTGGTACCAATGCCAAAACATTGCCTATCCCAATGATGAACATTTTGAATGGTGGTGCGCACGCAGATAACAAAATCGATTTCCAGGAATTCATGATCATGCCTGTTGGCGCCCCTTCTTTCAGCGAAGGATTGCGTTGGGGTGTTGAGATCTTCCACGTTCTGAAAAGCGTATTGAAGAAAAAAGGATTCAGCACCAACGTAGGTGATGAAGGTGGTTTTGCACCCAATATCCAAAGTAATGAAGAAGCCATTGAAACCGTACTGGAAGCCATCACTGCTGCCGGTTATAAAACAGGTTCACAGGTGGTAATTGCCATGGATGCCGCTAACAGCGAATTATGGGATGCCAAAAAGAAAAAATATGTGTTCCATAAGAGCAGCGGTAAAGCAGTTAGCAGCGATGAATTAGTTAAATTCTGGGAAAAATGGGTAAAACAATACCCAATTGTTTCTATCGAAGATGGTATGGCCGAAGACGACTGGAATGGCTGGAAAGCCCTTACACAGGCTGTTGGCAGCAAATGCCAGTTAGTAGGTGACGACCTGTTTGTTACCAACGTAAACAGGCTGCAAACCGGTATTGATAAAGGTATTGCCAATGCTTTATTGGTTAAAGTAAACCAGATCGGTACACTTACCGAAACCATCAACGCGGTTACACTGGCACAACACAATGGTTACAATACCATCATGAGCCACCGCAGCGGTGAAACAGAAGATACTACCATTGCCGACCTGGCTGTTGCGTTGAATTGCGGACAAATTAAAACAGGTTCTGCATCACGTACCGACCGTATCGCTAAATACAACCAACTGATCCGTATCGAAGAAATGCTGGGCTCTACCAGTATTTATCCAAAAGGGAAAGTGAAGTTTGGTTCTAAATAGTTGTTAGCTGCGAGCCTTGAGCTGCGAGCTATGAGCAAATAATAATTACTCGTAGCTCACAGCTCATAGCCCGCAGCTTCTTCTTAACATCTGTTAATTAGTTTATCTCTCACGTGAATTAGTTAATCTCTATTTTTATCGGGCATCCTGTACTGATGCCTGTTATCTTAATGAAAAAAATACTCACCATACTCACCAACAAATACCTGGTAGCATTCAGCTTCTTTGTGGTGTGGATGTTGTTTTTTGACCAGCGGGATTATTTCCAGCAGCGCGACAGGCAGGAAGAGCTGAAAAAACTGGAGACCAAAAAGCGCTATTACGTACAGGAAATAGAGAAAACACGCAAAGAACTCACCGATCTTCAAAGCAACCCAGCCGCCCTCGAAAAATTTGCACGCGAGCATTACCTCATGAAAAGAGACGGCGAGGATATCTATATTATTGAAGATTCTGCCTCTCTGAAAAAATAAATCTCCTTCAAAATCGTTAAACTCCCCTTTTTGGGTTTGTTACAATATTCTGTAACGATTGCCGTTTTATAACAACGCCGTATCCTCTTATTTCACGTTGTTATCCTATTTATGAAAAAATTCAAAGAAGAGGATCTGATCTTGTATTTATATCAGGATTGTTCACCCAAAATGTCCGCAGCCATTGAAGAGGCTTTAGAGTTTGATATTGAACTCAAAGACCGCTTACAGGTATTGCGCCGTACCATACGCCAGTTGGATAAGCTCAGGCTGAAATCCCCCTCCAAACATTCTGTTAAGGCTATTTTGAAGCACGCTGAAAACGTATCAGGGAAAAAATAGTTTTATGCCTTAATAAGGTAAAGACGCATTTCTTCTTTGCGCCTTGGCGCCTTCGCGTGAAAAATTTACCCGATTATTTTTAAACGGTTCCCTGTATCACTTCTTTTCAACTAAATTTATCATTACTAAAACAAATCGTAATGAAAACAGTTTGCCATCAAATGCTGTTGATACTTCTTTGCTGTATCACAACTGCCTATGCACAACCTGCAGGTAAAGTGTATGAAACCAGAGTAGCAAAAAGTACCATCCTGGGTAAAGAGGTACGTTACTCAGTGTATCTGCCTGCGGATTATGAAACCTCCGACAGGAAATATCCTGTAGTGTACCTCTTACATGGATATACCGATGATAATACCGGCTGGTTACAATTTGGAGAAGTTAACCGCTACGCAGATAAAGCTATTGCCGATGGAACCATTCCGCCAATGATCATTGTGATGCCTAACGCCGATTCAAGCTGGTATATCAACTCGTACGACGGTAAAGAAAAGTATGAAGATTTTTTTGTAAAGGAATTCATGCCTGCTGTTGAAAAAAATTATCGCATCAAAGCTGAAAAAAGATTCAGGGGTGTTGCCGGTTTATCAATGGGTGGCTATGGTACGCTGATCTATGCGTTAAAATATCCTGAACTGTTTGCCGCCGCCGCACCGCTGAGCGCTGCTGTGTTTGATGATGAAGCAGTGGTAAGTACACCTGCCGACAGGTATGAAGGTATTTTTGGGAAACTCTATGGCAGGAACCTGAATGGCAAAGAGCGATTAAATAGAGACTGGTACGATAATTCGATACTGAAGATTGTAGAGAAAAAATCGGCTGAGGAGCTGAAAAAAGTACGCTACTGGATTGATTGTGGTGATGATGATTTTTTAACAAAAGGGAATTGCCTGTTGCATATTGCCTTATCAGAAAAAAGAGTGCCACACGAATACCGCGTACGCGATGGTGCACATACATGGACCTACTGGCGCACAGGCATTACTGACGCTCTGAAATTTATTGGAGATAGTTTTCACCAATATTAAAAAACAAACTGTGCCTTTGTGCCTTTGTGTGCAAATTAATTCTCACACAAAGAATACACAAAGGCACGGTTTTAAGTTATTTGTTTAGATGACAAAGAAACAGCGCTACGATCTGATACTGGACTATTTTCAGAAAAATGTTCCCGATGCGGAAACGGAATTATTGTATGATAATCCGTTTCAATTATTAGTAGCCGTCATTCTTTCTGCCCAATGCACAGATAAACGTGTAAACCTTACCACTCCCGCCATCTTTCAAAAATATCCCGATCCGCATAGAATGGCGAAAGCGGGTTTTGAAGAATTGTTCCCCCTGATCCGCAGCATTTCTTACCCCAACAATAAAACCAAACACCTGATCGGCATGGCGGCCATGCTGCTTGAAAAATTTGGTGGAGAAGTGCCGATGACGGTTGAAGAACTGGTACAATTACCAGGCGTTGGCAGAAAGACTGCCAATGTGATTACAAGCGTTGTTGATCAGCAACCCAATATGGCTGTGGATACACATGTATTCAGGGTAAGTAAACGTTTGGGTTTGGTTTCACAAAAAGCCGCTACGCCTTTGGCAGTTGAAAAAGAATTGATCAAACATATTCCCAAAGAACTGGTGCATAAAGCCCATCACTGGCTGATTCTTCATGGCCGCTATGTTTGCCTGGCGCGTAACCCAAAATGCGAAGATTGTGTGTTGAAGGATTGGTGCAGGTTTTATGGTGAGTAGTGAGTGGTGAGTGGTGAGTGGGCAATAGTGAATTGTGAATGAGATAAATATGGATAGATACGTACGTAATAACTATGGCCCCCATTCACAATTGCCCATTCACAATTCACCTGGTATACTCACCACTGACCACTCACTTCTTCCCTTTTACAAGATTATACGAGTCATCAATAAACCCCTGCAACTGTTTATTCGATAAGGTTCCATCAACAATGATGGTATTCCAGTGTTTTTTATTCATGTGATAACCAGGCAGGATGGTGTCTGGATATTCTTCCCTTAATTCGATTGCTTTATCCGGGTCGCATTTTATATTGAACTGTAATGGATGAACATCGAATCCCGTAAGTAGAAATAGTTTCCCATTTACTTTATACACCAAAGTGTCCGGTCCGAAGGGAAGGGCTTCTTCTGCGCCGGGTTTGCTTAAACAGTAGTCTCTCAGTTGTTCAATATCCATAAGTATTGGGTGAATGGTAAATTAAAAATAGGGAAACATTTTTTAAACAAACCGGAACAAATGATGAGCGAAAGTGGTTATCATGTTATCTATAAAAAAAAGAGAAGATAATTATGTATCTTCTCTTTTTTCGCTCGCAGCTCAAAGCTTCCTCCTACAACATCTTCTTAACTTCATCCACCAATTCACCTTTTGTAATTGGAATACCCATTACTTTATTATAAGCTTTTGCGTTAACCATATATTCGTCGCGGATGATCTTAACAAGTTGTCCGTTGTTGATCTCAGGTATTAATACTTTATCAAAGTTCTTAATGAGGTCTCCGAGGTTTCTTGGGAATGGGCGCAGGTAGCGGATATGTGCATGACTTACTGCATGACCTTCTGCCTGCAATTCCAGTGCGGCACTTTTGATGGCGCCATAAGTAGAGCCCCATCCGAGTATCAGTACTTTTCCTTTTTCAGGACCGCTATCTAATGTTTGCAATGGAATATAATCTGCGATCTTATCAACCTTTGCCTGGCGAACATTTATCATGTGCTGGTGATTCTCAGGTTCGTAGTTGATATTACCGGTGATGTCCTGTTTCTCCAATCCACCAATTCGGTGTTCTAATCCCGGAGTACCCGGAATAGCCCATGGACGGGCTAATTTTTCATCCCTGCGGTAAGGCTGGAACTTAGGTTCATCTTCTGCCAATCCTTTCTTGAAGTTTACCGGTATGGGAGCAAGGTCTTCAGCGGCAGGGAATTTCCATGGTTCTGCACCGTTGGCAATATATCCATCACTTAACAGCACAACCGGGGTCATGTGTTGTATGGATATACGTGTTGCTTCATAGGCGGCATCAAAACAGTCGCTTGGTGTTGATGAAGCAATAACAGGCATAGGGCATTCGCCGTTACGTCCGTAATAAGCCTGCATCAGGTCACTCTGCTCAGTTTTGGTAGGTAAGCCTGTTGATGGACCGCCACGTTGAATATTTACGATCACCAACGGAATCTCCAGCATTACTGCGAGGCCCATGGCCTCTGTTTTAAGCGCCATACCCGGTCCGGAAGTAGCAGTTACACCCAGCGCACCGCCATAACTTGCGCCGATAGCTGAGGCAATAGCTGCGATCTCATCTTCTGCCTGGAAGGTTTTGATGCCAAAATTTTTATACTTACTTAAGTCATGTAAAATATCTGAGGCAGGTGTAATAGGATAGGCACCAAGGAAGATAGGTAAACCACTTTTTTCTCCGGCTGCTATCAAACCAAGGGATAATGCCTGGTTACCCATAATGCTGCGGTAAGTACCGGGCTCCATTTTTGCCTTGTTTACCTTGTAGCGGGTAGTGAAGGCTTCTGTGGTATCACCATAATTATATCCAGACTGTAATACTTTGATATTACTGTTGAGGATAAGCGGTTTTTTGCCAAATTTCTCTTTCAGGAATTCGATTGTTGTATCCAGGCTACGGTTATAGAGCCAGTAGATAAAACCAAGCACAAACATGTTTTTGGCACGGTCGCGCTCTTTATTACCCAGTTCAGCAAAATCTTTCAAAGATTCGCGGGTAAGTTTGGTTACATCTATTTTGATCACTTCATAACTGTCGAGGCTTCCATCTTCCAGCGGGTTTACACCATCGGGATAATTGGCCAAACGCAGGTTTCTTGTATCAAAACCTTCAAGATTTACGATGATCTTTCCACCCTTTTTAAGGGCTTTCAGGTTCACTTTTAATGCCGCAGCATTCATTGCTACCAGTACATCTGCAATATCTCCCGGGGTAAATACCTGGTTGGAAGAAAAATGCAGTTGAAATCCACTCACGCCGGGTACCGTACCTATCGGGGCACGTATTTCCGCCGGGAAATCCGGGAAAGTAGCCAAATCAATACCCAGCATCGCCGTATTATTGGTAAACTGTTGTCCGGTAAGCTGCATACCGTCTCCACTATCGCCTGCAAACTTGATTACAACGTCCTGCAGTAGTTCATCTTTTTTTGCCATCGAAGAATAAATTGTGCCCGCGAAGATACTAATTAACGGGGGATGATAAATACTGATTTTTATCATTTTGTGCTTCTGTTATGATGAAATGGAAACACCTGCAATGGATTCTGGCCAATAGTTATCTTCGCAGTTAATTTGATTGCACCGGATATGACAGGTAAAACAGATAAGTATATGGCTGGATTGATTTGGACATTGATATTGGCTTATTCAATAGGTTGCTCTAATGCCCCTGCCGGGGAAGGGACTGGGAGAGATACAACCCCGAAAGCCGGAATGGTGCAGAAAATAGTGCCACCTGTAAATAAATTCGACTGGCAGCCACTGATTTACGATAGTACCAAAAAGTATATTTACCTGAGTTTCGATGATGGCCCGCAACACGGCACGGTAGATTGCTACAATTTGTGTAAACAGGCGGGTATTAAGGCAAGCTTTTTTATGGTTGGCCAGCATGCTGCCATGAAAAGCGATGGTAAAAAGATCGTTTCTATGATAAGGGAGGGCTACCCCCAAACACTGCTGGCAAACCATAGTTACACACATGCCAACGGACAATATTTTTATTTCTATCACCATCCTGTAATGGCAGCACAGGATTTTTATAAAGCACAGGATTCTTTGCATGTGCCATATAAAATTGCCCGCCTGCCGGGTAACCGTGCCTGGGTTAGGGCGGCTGACATTAAAGCTACCGGCCTGGTAAAACCCATTGCCTTATTGTTGGATAGCGCCGGTTACAATGTAATTGGCTGGGATGTGGAATGGGCTTTTGGCCGTAAAACAGCCCGCCCGGTTCAAACGCCTGAAAAACTGGCCGCAGAAGTGGATAGTGCTTTTGCCAGAAACAAAACACATGTACCCAATCACCTGGTAATTTTAACCCACGACCGGATGTTCCGGAACTCATCAGATGCGGATTCTTTGGCCAAATTCATCCATATCCTTAAACAAAATCCCCAATATGTGTTTGAAACCGTGGATCATTATCCGGGGCTGAAAAGACCGGGAAAGAGGTGAATGGGCAATTGTGAATTGTGAATGGTGAATTGTGAATGGCATTGATGCGCCAAATATTGCCAATTCACCATTCACCATTCACAACTCACCACTCACCAATTTTAGTATTTCCTTAAATAGCACAATCCTGAAACCCGTAATACTTTTCGTACATTTACTATTCTAAATTTTTACAAACTATGGCAATTTTTAAATCTGGCAATCCCACTTTAACACAAAAAATGTTTGATAAAAGCATGCACCTGGAAGCAAGTGCACAGGGCACAATGAGTGTTAGGGGAGCTATTAACAAGTTTGGCTTTTTAATGCTGATGGTTATTGCAGGGGCAGCGTATAGCTGGCATTTGTTTGACGAAGGCCAGACAGGTACGGTGAGCACCCTACTGATGGTAGGCGTGTTCGGAGGTCTGATCACCGGTATCGCTATTTCTTTTAAACCCAATTGGGCCGGTTACCTGGCTCCATTATATGGCTTGCTCGAAGGACTTTTTATTGGTGGTATTTCGGCCATCATGAATGCTGCTTTTGCAGAAAAATATCCCGGACTGGTTATGCAGGCGGTAGGATTAACTTTTGGTGTTGCTATTGCCATGTTCCTGCTGTATAATTTCCGCATCATAAGCGCAACAGAAAAATTTAAGTCTGTTATTTTTACCGCTACCCTTGGTATCGGGATCTTTTACCTGCTTACCATGGTACTGCGTTTATTTGGTGTGAACGTAAGTTTTATGTACGACAGCAGCATGTTAAGCATTGGTATCAGTTTGTTTGTTGTGGCTATTGCTGCATTAAACCTGATCCTCGATTTTGATATGATAGAACAGGGTGCGGAAAGAGGCGCTCCTAAATTTATGGAATGGTATGGCGCTTTTGGCTTAATGGTAACCCTTGTATGGTTATACCTTGAGATACTCAGATTATTAAGCAAACTGGGCAGCCGCGACTAATCATCTCCTCACAATTTTTATATAAAGCCATTCCGTATACGCGGGATGGCTTTTTTATGGGCGGGGTTTTATGGCAAGGCAAATACAAGTAACTTAGTGAGCCGTGAGTGGGCAATGGTGAATTGTGAATAAGCAGCCTTGGATACCATTATGATAAATATTGCCAATTCACCATTCACCATTCACAACCGGAGATTCACGAATAACTGCATAACAAAACCACCATGCATTTCAACCGCCAAAATTTTACCAACGAAGAGCTGATCTATATCTACCGTAACCTGCTTATGCCCCGGATGATAGAGGAGAAAATGCTGGTATTGCTGCGGCAGGGTAAGATTAGTAAATGGTTTAGCGGTATTGGACAGGAAGCTATTTCTGTTGGCAGTACACTGGCATTGGATAACGATGAATGGATCATGCCTTTGCACAGGAACCTTGGTGTATTCACTTCCAGGCAAATGCCTTTGCACAAACTGTTTATGCAATGGCAGGGTAATAAAGATGGCTATAGTAAAGGCAGGGAAAGAAGTTTTCATTTTGGCAGTAAACCCTATCATATCTGCGGGATGATCTCGCACCTTGGTCCGCAACTGGCCATTGCAGATGGTGTGGCATTAGCCTATAAACTCAGGAAAGAAAACAAAGTATCATTGGCTTTCAGTGGTGATGGAGGTACAAGCGAAGGTGATTTTCATGAAGCTTTGAATGTAGCGGCTGTATGGGATCTGCCGGTCATTTTTGTGATCGAAAATAATGGATACGGGTTAAGCACTCCCGTTAATGAACAATACCGTTGCGAAAGCCTGGTAGATAAAGCCAAAGGCTATGGCATGGAAGGTGTTTGCATAAACGGAAATAATGTATTGGAAGTACTTGATACCATTAAAGGTGTTCGCGACTATTGCATTAATAATCAAAAACCTTACCTGATCGAATGCATGACCTTCCGCATGCGCGGCCATGAAGAAGCCAGCGGAACAAAATATGTACCCAAAGAATTGTTTGAAGAGTGGGGCAGAAAAGACCCGATCAAAAATTTTGAGCAGTTCCTCATCGCAGAAAATGTGATCTCAGCCATGCAGGTATCAGATATCCGGAATGAATTCAAAGAATATATCGACAACGAATTGAAACACGCACCGGAAGATGAGGTGTTTGTAGTGGATGAAAAAGAGGAACTATCAGATGTATATGCGGGCAAGTTAGGAGTTAGGAGTTTGGAGTCTGGAGTTGAGATAATTGATACTCCAGACTCCAAACTCCTAACTCCTAACTCGTCCCGCCTTCTCGACGCCATCAAAACCGCCCTGCACCAAAGCATGCAACACCATCCCAACCTCATCCTCATGGGTCAGGATATTGCCGGGTATGGCGGGGCATTTAAAATAACAGAAGGATTTGCAGAAGAGTTTGGGAAAGAAAGAGTACGTAATACACCGTTATGCGAAAGCGCAATTGTAGGCAGCGCACTGGGCTTAAGCCTGGAAGGATTTAAGACTGTGATGGAAATGCAGTTTGCCGATTTTGCAACCGTGGGCTTTAACCAGATCGTAAATAATCTGGCCAAGATCCATTATCGCTGGGCACAAAATGCAGACGTGGTGATACGCATGCCAACAGGTGGTGGTGTAGGCGCCGGACCATTTCACTCGCAAAGCAATGAAGCATGGTTTACGCATGTACCTGGATTAAAAGTGGTATACCCCTCAACACCGCATGATGCAAAGGGTTTATTGATCGCAGCCATCAATGATCCGAACCCTGTTTTATTTTTTGAACACAAAGGATTATACAGAAGCATCAGCGGGCCCGTGCCGGAAGAATACTACGAAGTGGAGATTGGAAAAGCAAGGTTAGTGCGGGAAGGAGAAGATATTACAGTGATCACATACGGTGCAGGAGTGCATTGGGCAACCGAATACCAGGAGCAACATCCCGAAACTTCTTTGCACATTCTTGATTTGAGAACTTTACTGCCACTGGATTATACAGCCATCAAAGAAGCAGTGGCCCAAACAGGGAAAGTATTGTTATTGCATGAAGACACTTTAACAGGTGGTATTGGCGGCGAGATCAGTGCATGGATCGGCGAGCATTGTTTTGAATTATTAGATGCACCTGTTATGCGCTGCGCATCATTGGATACGCCAATCCCATTCAACATGGAACTGGAGAAAAACTTTATGGCGAAGAGCAGGTTAGGTGAATACATCGAAAAACTAAAACGCTATTAACAACCGCGCCTTTGCGCCTTTGCGAGCAATAATTCACGCAGAGGCAAAGGCGCAATAAAACCAGGGTATGATCTCTACTACCAAAATAATGGCCATTATTTGCGGCCTTGTATTATCAGTATCTTCAACAGCACAGACCAACAACTCCCAACGCTATTAACAAACCGCGCCTTTGCGCCTTTGCGAGCAATAATTCACGCAGAGGCGCAAAGGCGCAATAAAACCAGGGTATGATCTCTACTACCAAAATAATGGCCATTATTTGCGGCCTTGTATTATCAGTATCTTCAACAGTGCAAACCAACAATCCCCAACACTATTAACAACCGCGCCTTTGCGCCTTTGCGAGCAATAATTCACTCAGAGGCGCAAAGGCGCAATAAAACCACAGTATGATCTCTGCAACCAAACTAATTGCCATAATCTGCGGCCTTGTATTATCAGTATCTTCAACAATGCAAACCAACAATCCCCAACACTATTAACAACCGCGCCTTTGCGCCTTTGCGAGCAATAATTCACTCAGAGGCGCAAAGGCGCAATAAAACCACAGTATGATCTCTGCAACCAAACTAATTGCCATAATCTGCGGCCTTGTATTATCAGTATCTTCAACAGTGCAAACCAACAATCCCCAACGCTATTAACAAACCGCGCCTTTGCGCCTTTGCGAGCAATAATTCATGCAGAGGCGCAAAGGCGCAATAAAACCAGGGTATGATCTCTACTACCAAATTAATTGCCATAATCTGCGGCCTTGTATTATCTGTATCTGCAACAGCGCAAACCAACAATCCCAATGCAGCTTACCAACCACCTGCATTCACAGAAGCTGACAGGCTTAAAAAATTAGAAGCCCTTTTTCCTATCGTTGATAAGATCTATAAAGAGTATGCAGACAAAAATCATTTCCCCGGTTACGCATACGGTATTGTACTGGATGGCAAATTAGTGTATGCGGGCAGCGGAGGTTATACAGATATTGATAAAAAAATCCCCGCCACAACCAAATCCATGTTCCGCATTGCATCAATGAGCAAGAGCTTTACAGCAATGGCTATTTTAAAACTGCGCGACGAGGGTAAACTGAAATTAGATGACCCCGTTTATTTGTATATCCCCGAAATGAAAGGTCAGAAGCTGAGCAAAGATGCACCCGAGATCACTATCAGAAACCTGATGACACACTCTGCCGGTTTTCCCGAAGATAATCCATGGGGCGACAGGCAACTGGCCGATACTGATGCAGACCTGATTGCATTGATCAAAAAAGGAATCAGTTTTTCTAATGCGCCGGGACTGGCATACGAGTATAGCAATTTGGGTTTTGCCATGCAGGGTTATATCATTAAAAAAATTACAGGTATGCCTTACAGCGATTATATCGAAAAAAATATCTGGAAACCATTGGGCATGAACCAGGCACAATGGGAATACACCAAAGTGCCCGCCAACGAACTGGCACATGGTTATCGGTGGATCAATAATAACTGGAGAGAAGAAGCACTGCTGCATGATGGTATTTATGGAGCCATGGGTGGCATGATCACTTCTATTGAATCGTTCAGTAAATATGTAGCATTACATCAATCAGCATGGCCGGTAAGGAATGATGCAGAGACCGGACCTGTAAAAAGAAGTTCCATCCGCGAGATGCACCAGCCCTGGCGCTTTGCTTCGCTGAATGCCAATTATAAATATCCCAGTGGCCGTGCATGCCCGTTGGCTGCTGCGTATGCTTATGGAATACGCTGGACAAAAGATTGTGAAGGAAGGGAAACAGTAGGGCATACCGGCGGCCTGCCCGGCTTTGGCAGTAACTGGGTAATTGCACCGGAATACGGATTGGGTGTGATCTATTTTGCCAATGTAACTTATGCATCAACCAGTTTGCCCAATACGATGGTGTTGGATACTTTGATACGGATGGCTCAATTAAAACCGAGGCAATTACCGTCATCAAACATATTAACGCAACGCAGGGATGAATTGATAAAACTGCTTCCTGATTTTAATAATGCCCCATCTTCCGGCATCTTCGCAGAGAATTTTTTCTCCGATTATTTTACTGATGTAATGAAACAGGAAGCAAATGCCATCTATGCAAAAGCAGGTAAGATCAGTAAAGTGGGAGAGGTGGTTCCTGAAAACCAGTTACGCGGCTATTTTATACTGGAAGGAGAGAAGGCAAATATTTGGGTAAGCTTTACATTAACACCCGGGAATCCTGCATTAATACAGGAATATCATATCAGGGCAATTGATAAATGATGTTTTAGATGAGGAATAAATTGTAGCCGCAGTGTAAAAGAGTTTACGCAGAGCCATTATTTATCCCTTCGGGCAATGTTTCGATAAGAGAAGGACAGAAGACAAGAAGTGTCTCCGTAAGCTCTTTTTTAACTCTTTTTCTTAATTTTTCTCTTATTGCAACTAAAATCTACTGCTGTATTTAATAGGAGCACAACACATGATATACTAATTTAACCAGTTGGTAGGGTTAATTTATAGGCCCTGTGAACCTCCGTACCCCAGTGCCCTCTGTGTTGAAAATAAATTCATCACTTTGTGGATTTTTTTTCAACACAGATCACAGAGAAATAGAGTTGCACAGAGGGTGGGTAACCAATTATACAGTTGTTTCTTTTCGGCCGAACCGCCGGTTTAAAATAGAAATCCCGGGGGGTATGGTAGGGGAAGGGTTGGTGAGTAGTCAGTATGTCATATGTGTACTATTGTGGTGGGATTATAGTATTGTTACTGTATTATTGCTCATTTGTGTTTTGGGCTAAAAATGGGCCTGATTACGGCCTTTTTGCCTACCCGCTTAGCGTAAAAAAACGGTGGCGTACCTACGGCACGAGGGGGAACCTCCCCTTCTTCATTGGCTCTACCCACCTGTTGCCCCGATGGGGCAAATAATATGGTCAGATGGGTTGTGTGGCTGATTTTAAAACAGAGAATGCAATGCAATTATTCTTCTTATCAATAGCTCCGCAAAATATTTTCAAACCTGCCCCATCGGGGCGTCCGGTTGGTAGCAGCGTATTCAATCATCGATAATCATTGCCCTGTAGGGGCAACAGGTGGGTTTATTAATGTTGCGCATAATAGGGTTGGTTATGGATGGCATCGCCCGTTGCGTTTGCCTGCCATTGCCCGTTGGTGTTTTGGGTTAAAAATGCGCCTGATGACAGTTTTTATCAATCTGTTACACCCTAAAATGCTTGCCGGGCCCGCAAATAACATTTGCATTTTTGTTGTGCTGGCTTATTTATTTTCTGTGCAAGATGAAATACGGGATTTTTCCCGGGAGGTCGATGGGTGGATTGGTGTATTTTGAGGGATACTTAAAAACGCATTGCAAATGCGTATATCTGCTTTGTAGGGTTGGATTTGCGAATATTTTCAGGGAGTTTTTTGGAACTTAAAAAGTTATACGCCATTAATTAAACAACTCTTATACAAAAAATACTATTTTATCTTTTCATCTCCCTTTTGCTCATTGTAGAGATAAAAGGTGATTGTCAAAATAACTCGTCTAAAAAGATTTTATATAGTGATACTTCCCAATTTAAAAGTATGGAAGCCGTATTAAATATTCCGGCTTTCAAAGGAAAGGTCGTTTATATTGATCTTTGGGGAACGCGATGTGAACCTTGCTTAGATGAATTCAAATATCTTAAAGTTTTAAAGGAACGCTATAAAGACAAACCTGTTTCATTTCTTTATTTAAAATCCCCGTATGATTTTGACGACAGCAAAGAGCGGAAAGAAATGGTAAATCGCTATAATTTGGAAGGCATCAATGTTTCACTATCAATCAACTTTTATGTTAATGGCTTCTGGGAAATATTTAAAAAGAACTATGCAGAAAAAAATCGATTATACGGAATACCAACCTACTTAATTGTAAATAAAAAAGGACAGATAATAAATTTTGATGCCCCCAGACCAAGCAAACGTGAAATACTTTACAAGCTAATTGACAAAGAACTTTAACGGCGCATAAAATAAAAAATTGCGCAGTCAAATGATTGCACTATTTTCGCAGTCAAATAACTGCATAAAATGGAAGCACGTAGAGATATATTTCAGGCAATCGCTGACCCAACACGTAGAGCAATATTGGGTTTGCTGGCATTTCAGGCAATGACACCGGGGGCAATTGCTGAAAACTTTGATTCTTCAAGACAAACAATTTCAAAGCATATTCAGATATTGACAGAATGCCAACTTGTAAAGCAAGAGCAAAAGGGACGTGAAATATACTATCACTTTAATCCCCGGAAAATGAAAGAAGTATCAGATTGGGTTAGTCAATATCAACAATTTTGGGAAAAGAAACTTGACTCATTGGAAAGTTACCTGGCAAAAATTCAAAAAAAGAAGAAATAGAAAGATGGAAAAATACAATACATTCAAACAGGAAGAGAACATTATTATACATACAAGAATTCTTGATGCTCCAAGAGAGTTAGTTTGGGAAGTATGGACCACTCCCGTACATATAAAAGAATGGTGGGGACCAGATGGGTTTTCGCTAACCACTAAATCTATGACCGTAGAACCAGGCAAAATCTGGAATTTTATTATGCACGGTATGGGGCGGGATTGGGATAACAAAATTGAGTATGTGGAAGTGAAAAAGCCTTCACTTTTATCTTATAAACATACCGGTGAAAGGGACGAAGATTACAACTTTACAGTTTCAATTTTATTTGAAGAGGTTGAAGGGAAAACATTATTGACAATGAAGTCAGTATTTAAGTCAAAAGCAATTATTGAAGAATTAAATAGAAAGGTAAATGCCATTGAAGGTGGCAAGCAGACTTTAAACAGGCTTGTAAACTATATTAAAATATTAGTTAGTAACAACCTATAGACAACAATCAAAAACAAAAAAATATGAGAAAAATAATTTCATTTATGCACATGTCGCTTGACGGTTTTGTGGCTGGACCGAACGGGGAAATGGACTGGATTAGAGTTGATGAAGAAATTTTTGAACATGTTGGTAAGCGGATAAACGAAGGCGATACTGCCTTATATGGGCGGGTAACTTATCAGATGATGGAAAATTACTGGCCTACCGCAGGAGACAAGCCAACAGCGACTAAGCACGACATTGAACATGCTAAGTGGTATAGTAAAGTTCACAAAGTTGTTTTATCAAAAACAATGAAGGACACGGGTTTGACTAACACACAAATTATTAGCGACAACCTTTCGGACAGGATAAATGAAATAAAGCAATCCCGCAATGGCGGGAATAAAGACATCCTGCTATTTGGCAGTCCGTCAGCAACACATTCACTTATTCAACTGAACTTAATTGACGGCTACTGGCTATTTGTTAATCCAATTATTCTTGGACAGGGCATTCCATTGTTCGCAGACATCAAAGACAAAATAAAACTAAACCTATTGACTACCCGACAATTTACCTGCGGAGTAACAGAACTGAATTACACGGTGGACAGACAATAACAACGAGCCGCTAACAAGGGTTCAAGCAATTGGGGCTTGACGAATATATTTTTCATCGGCAGTACCAATCCCAGCTTTAGCTTCAGGGCGACCCAACTCAGCTCGTCAGTAGAAGATGTCATTAAGCTTTTGTACATTTATTCAGCGGCAGTTGCCAAGCGTGACGGAAGTAAATGTCCCAAATGCTTAAAGCCCTGACCGTTATAGGCAACCCATTACAATAATAAAAACTAAACAAACATGAGAAAGACAACGGTTCTTATTTTTGCGCTTATATTTTCTTTGATTGTTCGTGGACAGGATACCACCTCATTCAGTTTGACATTTAACCATTTGGCTATTTCCGTTAAAGATGTTAATCGCTCTGCTGAGTTTTACAAAAAGATTTTAAAACTTAAGGAAATTGAAAGCCGTGCAAAACTAGAAGGAGTTAGATGGTTTTCTACTGGAGATGGCAAAGAATTGCATCTTGTTTCAATTATAAAAGAGCCAATTGTATTAAGCAAAGCAATTCATATTGCATTTACAACTTCCGGCTTTGACGCCGTAATCAAAACCCTGAATGAAATGAACATTACATATTCCGACTGGCCAGGGAACCTGAATAAAATTAACATTCGGGCAGACGGGATAAAGCAAGTCTTTTTTCAAGACCCCGACGGCTATTGGATTGAAGTGAACAGTGTAGGACAAAAATAATATTTGAAGGTTCTACTCGGCTGCCTATATTAAAAGTATTGCTGCAATTGGACTTGACAGAAGCCCAATTGCAGCATTAACTATTGTATTTAGAAATATTTGTAATCCGTAAATCTGCGGCTACATTATTTACCTATATACCAATTTACTTCCCCCCCTCACTCCCCGGGATGATATGTTTTCTCCACATGCTTCAACACATCTTCTTTATAAAATAATACGTCTTTAAATTGCCCTTTTGTATACATCAATGCCTGATCGGCAAAGTGCGTGGAGTTGATATTGCCGCTTTCTCCGCCAGCCAGCAATGATTTGGCTTTGATCTTTTTACCAAACTCAACCGCGCAGATAAAACTATTGCCATTATATCCATAACGCAATTTGGTGCCGGGATATGGTCTGCTTACAAACGATGGCAGACAACCCCATGTAGACGCAGCAAACCCGCAAGGGATACTGGATTTGGTATCATCAAATTTTTCAGTAAGATCACCGGTCAAGCGCTGGTAACGGTTGATCTCTCCCCATGGTTTTTGCCAGTCGCCGAATTTTTTAATGAGCTCATTGATGCTGGTTGATAAAGCCTGTAATAATATTTCAGGCGAAGCTGTTGCTGCAAAACGTTTGGTTTTTTCTACCTGATCCGGTGTATCATCAACACCGGTGCCTTTTAAAATAGTGGGCCATAATTTCTGTGCCCATTCAATAGCAATGGTTGTGGCAACAGATGTTTCTGCTGAATTTTTATCCCAGGCAGTTAATGTTTTGATGGGATCTGATAATGATTGCCAGCTTGTATCATTTTGTTTGGCCTGATAAGCTTTCAATAAAGCAGGCAACAAAATATCAAAAGCTGCCAGGTGTGTATCGTAACCGGATCCGATCATTTTATCAATGGTATATTGATTGGTGTTGCCCAATATTTTTGCTGCATTAATGCCCCTGAAATTTTCGCCGTTAGGCGCCATGTACGCAGGGAAATTTTCTTTTTTCGGACTGCTTGTTCCGGAAACTGTAAATGGCGTTGAGTTGCAGTTCTGTATCCAGCCCGTTGCAGGATTGTGTACCTGTATCAGTTCATCCAGGCTATGCAAGCCATTCCATTCTGTAGCGCTGGTACTGCCATCAACCGGTTTTGACCAGTTAAGTTTTGAATCTCTCCTGGGCATAAAATTGCCATGCCAGTAAGCAATATTCCCTTTGTCATCTGCATACACGGTGTTATTGGATGTATTGGCGAGCAATTCCATACTTTTTTTAAAATCATCGTACCCTTTAGCTTTTGTGCGCTGCCACGATTGTATAATGCCTTTAATGGAACGGTTATTGGCTTTTACGCTGATCCAGTTACCATTTCGTTTGGCCATAATTGGGCCATGATGTGTGTAATAGGCAGTAATGGTTTTGGTTAACAGTTTACCATTTAGCAGGTATTTGAGGGTGATTTGTTTTTGAGAAACCGGCTTTAATTTTTTATCATACTCGTAAAAAAAAGCATCGCCGGTTTTACTAACTTTTTCAATATAAGAATCTGCTACATCGCTGTAGCTGGATGTGTGCATCCAGCCGCAATGTTCATTAAATCCCTGGTAGATGAAGAACTGTCCCCATGTTACAGCGCCATACGCATGCAATCCTTCTTCACTCTGCACCGCTACTTCCGGACGGAAATAAAAAGTAACATGTGGATTAATATACAGTATTGCATTACCTGACGCTGTTTTGGCAGGTGCCACAGCAAAACCATTGGAACCGCCGGGCAAAGGGTCTGGTTCTTTTGATGCAACTGCGGCGGTAACAGGCGCATCGCCCGAATAAAAGCTTTTTAGTTCATTGATAGTAACATCGGCTACATCTATCGCGCCAATACTTCCATCGGTCCATAACAATGGATACCATGGCTGAAAACGGGTAAGCAGTACAGGTTGGGTGTTGGGATGTTTGTATAGATAATAATTGATGCCATCTGCATAGGCATTCAGTAATTGTTTTAACCACGCAGGACTGTTTTGATAATCTTTGATAGCATCCGCAGAGTCGATGATCATGCGTATCTGCAGATCGTTGTATAATTCGGATTCTCCTTTTATTTCAGCCATCCTGCCCAGTTTCTCAACGTAGTTCATTTCAACACGCTTAAAATCATCTTCGCATTGCGCATAGAGTAAACCGAAAACGGCATCGGCATCAGATTTTCCGTAAACATGCGGAATGCCCCAGTTATCGCGGGTGATGGTAATTTTTTTTGACTGCTGTTGCCATTGATTGATCTCTTTTTTACTAAAAGGCTGGGAAAGTAATTGAAGTGGAAACAGAAATAGTAAGAAAATACTTTTTTTCATGGTACCACATTTTAATATGGGGTTATGAATATAAACATTTTGTACCACTAAAAACTGCGCCTTAGCGCCTTTGCGAGAAATTTTGCACGCAAAGGCGCTAAGGCGCAGTAAGGGATTGTGTAGAGGGGATAAAGCGTAAAAGAGCAGGTAAAAAATATTTTCAATAAGAGAAGGACAGAAGAAAAAGAGCGTCTCCGCAAATGCTTTTTTTTCTTCTCTTTTGTTCCTCTTTTATTGAAAATAATTTAACCGCAGATTCGCAGATAAAAAAATAATCTGCGGCTAATAAAATAATCTACTTCTCATTTGCCTTTAACACTCTCAGAAGATTGCCACCCAGTATTTTGGTCACCTCTTTTTTGCTGTATCCTCTTTCCAATAAAGCTTTGGTAATAATGGGATAGCTGGTAACATCATCCAATTGCTGTGGGGCTACACTGATGCCATCAAAATCAGAACCCAGGCCCACATGATCAACACCAATTAACTTAACAATATAATCCAGGTGATATAGCAACATACCCAAAGTTGGTTTGTTGGATTGCACCTCCGATGCATATTTTTCTGTAATGATCGTTAAAGCATAGTCGCGCTGTACACCTGCTTTTATCAGCGAGTCAAGTTCTGCTGCATGCAAAAGGACAAACTTTTTCTCTTTACCCATAAAACTGCTGTCAACAAATCCCGCATAAAAATTCAGATCAATTACTCCGCCATTTTTCCCGATAGCCAATATTTGTTCATCTTTCAGGTTGCGGAAAACGGGGCATAGCGCATAGGCATTGCTGTGCGAGGCAATGATCGGTTTAGTGCTGGTATTGATCACATCCCAGAAAGTTTGTTCACCCACATGCGATACATCAACCATCATTCCCAGTTCATTCATCCTTTTCACAATCTGTTTCCCAAAATCTGTTAACCCTTTGTGCGCACCGGCAAGACTGTCTTTTTTAGTTGTTTCTAACATGGCAGAGGTGGCCCATGCGGTTGAATTGTTCCAGGTAAGTGTTAAATAGCGTGTGCCTCTTGCATACAATCTATCCAGGTTGTCAATATTGTCTTCAATCATATGCCCGCCTTCCACGCCAAACATGGCAGCCAGTTTTTTATCTTTAACAGATTGTTGTAATTCTTTCGAATTTCTTACAATGGTGATCTTGTCCGGGTTGCGTTTAATCACTGCGTCAAGTGTATCCATTTCCTGATTGGCCCATGCATAAGGGTTAGGCTGGTTACCATCGCACCACACAGAAAAGATCTGTACATCCATACCACCTTCTTTAAACCGTTTCAGATCTGAATGGGTTCTGCCTTTCAGGTCATTATCCATACTCACTTTTTTTTCCATACAGGCAGTAAGCAGATCGTTGTGCGAATCTGCTACAATGGCCTTGTTATGCACCTTTTGGTAATCCTGTGCATATATGGTGCAGGGAACTAAAATTACAAGAAGCATTTTCCAGATCATGATTAATGGGTATAAGGTGAATGTTGTTTTAAGCTTTAACGTGTTGCGCTATTGAAATCAATATGTATTAATGCATTTTACTTTTAAAAGTATTTAATAATACGGCTATTCTTTATTTCAAACCACTTTTAAAACACATAGACACATAAGAAAAAAAAAAGAAACATAGCGTTTGAACTATATGCCCTGTTTCCAGACCTATATAACTATGTGTTTAATAGGAGTACAACACACTAAACTTTAATTACATTTTCAATCGTAAAGTAGTACCCGCTCTGGTGCCATTGTGTTTGCCTTCTTCCAATGTAACCTGCCCGTTTACCAATACATATTTAAAACCGGTGGTGTATTGATGCGGTTTATCGTAGGTAGACAGATCCTGCACTTTCTGTTCATCAAACAACACAATATCAGCAGCAAAACCTTCTCTCAATAAACCACGATCTGCTAACTGAAATTTTTGCGCGGGCAAAGAAGTCATTCTGCGAATGGCTTCTTCCAGCGGTATTATTTTTTCATCGCGCACATATTTACTTAACACCCTTGCATTGGTGCCATACCCGCGCGGATGCGGGTTGCCAGAGCCATACACCCGTATACTGGCATCGCTGGCAAACATGTTAAAAGGGTATTGCATGATGGCCTTCACATCCTTATCGCCCATGCCATGAAAAACCATTCCGGCGCCGCCCTGTTCCATCATTTCAATAATAGTTGCTGCCTCTTCTTTGGCTTTGTGTTTTTTGCCTTTTACCAGGTTTACTTCTTCGATGCTTTTGCCATTCAAAGAACTGTCGGGGCGAAAAGAAGCTACCACAGGATAACTGAAGTGTTTCAATTTTCTTTTCTTCAGTTTTTTCAGCATGTGTTCGGTTACTTCTTTTCTAACATCGGGTCTTGCTAATCTTGCTTTAATAGAATCCTGTCCATCGGCCAACACCCAATCGGGCAACAGTGTACTTAGCGAGGTACTGCTTGCGGTATAGGGATATTGATCTATCGTTACATCCAATCCTTCTTCTCTCGCTTTGATGATCATGGGAATGGTTTCTTTACTGCGCCCCCAATTCTGTTGTCCGCTTAATTTGAAGTGAGATATTTCAACAGGGATCTTTGCTTCCCTGCCAATATGCAGCGCTTCGTCTATGGCCTGTGTTACGCTGTCGCCCTCATCTCTCATATGACTTGCATAAACACCATTATATTTAGCGGCCACCTTTGCTAAGCGAACTACTTCTTCTGTTTTAGAATAAGTGCCGGGTATATAAATAAGTCCGGTTGATAAACCCACTGCACCATCTTTCATGGCCTGTTCAACAATAGATTCCATTTTAGTCATTTCCGCTTCGCTGGGATCGCGGTTGGCAGAACCTATGGCTGCTTTGCGTACATCATTATGCCCAACCAGGGAGGCCACATTGATGGATATTTTTAAACTATCCAGCATAGAAAAATAACTGCCGATGTTTACCTGCGATAATCCGCAGTTCCCGGTAACTACAGTGGTTACGCCATCGTAAATAAAATTATCGGCTGTGGGGTTTTTCTTTTCATCGCCTTCAATATGTGTGTGAACGTCAATAAAACCGGGAGCTACTATCAGACCCGTGGCGTCTATGTTTTTCGGAGCGGTCCATTTACCCAGTTTGCCGGTTGCCACAATTTTGCCGCCTTTCACAGCAATATCGCCGTAATACCAGCTATTGCCTGTGCCATCCAGTATTTTGCCATTTTTGATGAGAATATCAGCCCGCTGGCCATAAATAGCAGTAGAAAACAGGCATGCGAGCATTAAAACCGGTCTCATAAGTAATAGTTGTGGTTGTTGAAATTAAGTAATCTCTGATTAGTCTGCGCGCTTCCCCTGTAAAACTGTAATTTTGCCATCCTTAAAAAATGTGGATATGCTGAATAAGCTGGATGCGATAAAAGCAAGATTTGACCAGGTAGGGGTGGCCCTTACCAACCCGGAGATCATTAATAACCAAAAAGAATTTGGCGCCTATAGCAAGGAATACCGTTCCCTGGAGAAAATTGTGCAGCCATACGAAGCATATAAAAAAGTACTGGCCGATTACCAGTTTGCCAAAGAGGCCCAGAATGGCTCTGATGAAGAAATGCGCGAACTGGCTAAAATGGAACTGCCCGAACTGGAGGTTAAGAAAGAAAACCTGGAAAAAGAACTTACCAAACTGCTGATACCAAAAGATCCGCAGGATGATAAGAACGCCATTCTCGAGATCCGTGCAGGTACCGGTGGTGATGAGGCCAGCCTTTTTGCAGGCGACCTGCTGGGCATGTACCTCCGCTATTGCTCACGCAAAGGATGGAAAACGGCTGTTGTAAGCGAAAGTGAAGGAACTGTGGGTGGTTATAAAGAAGTAGTGGTAGAAGTAACCGGTGAAGATGTATATGGTACTTTAAAATTTGAAAGCGGTGTGCACCGCGTACAGCGTGTACCCGATACGGAAACACAGGGCAGGGTACATACATCGGCTGCAACAGTAGCTGTAATGCCTGAAGCAGAAGAAGTGGATTTTGAGCTGAAAGAAAGTGATGTAAAAATGGAAACTGCCCGAAGTGGTGGCGCCGGTGGTCAGAACGTAAACAAGGTAGAGACTAAAGTATTCCTTACCCATATTCCCACAGGCGTAGTGGTGGTTTGCCAAACAGAAAGATCCCAGTTAGGCAACCGTGAAAAAGCCATGACCATGCTTCGTACCAAACTGTATGAAGAGCAGGTTCGTAAACAGGAAGAAGAAATATCCCGCCAGCGTAAAACATTGGTTAGCACCGGCGACAGAAGTGCAAAGATCCGTACCTATAACTGGCCGCAGGGCCGTGTTACCGACCATCGTATCGGCCTAACATCTTATAACCTGGATGCTGTAATCAACGGAGATATTGATGAATTTATTGAAGCATTACAAATGGCCGAGAATACAGCAAAAATGGCCAACCAGTCTTAAGATCAGCGTTGAGGGTGGTTCAAAAATCAGCCACAGATTTCACAGATTCTTCTGCATCAATCAGTGAAATCTGTGACTAAAAATAGTTATCAAAATTAATTGCTCTTCACTTTTTCTTCCGCCTCTTTTATTTTCAGCTCCCAGGCCCAGGCGGTTTTCATCATGTCTTTCAGGTTGTATTTAATTTTCCAGCCCAGCTCTGTAACTGCAAGATTATTGTTGGCATAGATGGCAATCACATCACCGGTACGTCTGGGGCCAAGTTCGTAGTTCAGTTTAACACCGCTCACTTCTTCAAATGTGTGAATGGCTTCCAGTACCGTTACACCATCTCCTGTTCCAAGATTAAAAATATCGCAGCGTGTTTTATTCTTTTTTGCTGCCAGGTATTCAACGGCAAGTGTATGTGCATGGGCTATATCACAAACATGAATATAATCTCTTACGCAACTGCCATCTCTTGTAGGATAATCAGTGCCATGCACGGTCATCTTTGGCAGTTTACCAATAGCAGTTTGTGTGATGGCCGGTACTAAGTTCTGCGGCCTGCCAACGGGTAACTCACCGATGAAAGCAGAAGGGTGTGCCCCAACCGGGTTAAAATACCTCAGCAAGATAACAGAACTGCTGTCTGTGGCATTGGTAAAATCCTGCAGGATCTGTTCTCCCATCTGCTTGGTGGCGCCATAAGGTGATTCTGCTTTTTTTGTGGGTGATGTTTCTGTTACAGGTATTTTATCGGGATTGCCATATACTGTGCAGGATGAAGAGAAAACAAAATCAGGGATCTCAAATTCCTGCACACATTTCAGCAGGTTTACCAGGCCGAAGATATTGTTCTCATAATACATGAGTGGCTCTTCTACAGATTCGCCCACTGCTTTGTAAGCTGCAAAATGTATTACGCCCTCTATATCTGAATTTTCCTGAAATACGGCACGGGTTTCATCAAAATTGGTAAGATCTACTTTGTAGTTTTTTACTTTGGTTCCGGTAATCTGTTCAATACCGGATATGGCATAGGATGATGATCTTGAATTATTATCAATAGAGATTACTTCAAAACCCTTCTCTACCAGATCCACGATTGTATGAGAGCCAATATACCCGGTTCCTCCGGTAACAAGAATCTTAGCCATGCAGCAATTATTTTCTGCAAGATAAGCTGATATATTTTATAAAGAATGCCATAGGAAGGGGGAATGAATTTGAATATAGGCTTAGGTAGAATATGCGCAAATCTGTTTACAGATAGCGATTACGCTATTTACTTTTTTGTCTTGATACAAAAAAGTAACAAAAAAGATCAAGGCTGCTGAAAAAAAGCTAAAATTTACTGCATTACGCTAAAATGAACGAAGTCTAAAGCCGGACTTTAAAGCATCAATTGGACAAATGTGTCTTTCAACGCTTAGTCAAAGCCAGGCATCGTTCATTTCTTAACGCTTCATTCCGTAAATTTCTTAACGCTTTTTTTCAGAGGCCATTTTAAGAATCAATAGGAATGCTGTTCTGCGTTTATTCTACCTAATCCTACATTCAATATTCTCTATTCAATATTCAACATTAAAAAAGCCCGCTTCACATGAAGCGGGCTCTACTATGGTCTGTCGTCTATGGACTGTAGACTGACAACAACTATTAATAACGGTAATGATCTGCTTTATAAGGGCCAGACTTGGAAATACCCAGATAAGCAGCCTGTGTATCGGTTAACTCATCCAATACTGCGCCAACTTTAGCAAGGTGTAAGCGGGCCACTTTCTCATCAAGGTGTTTAGGTAACACATACACTTTGTTCTCATAGTTTTTATGGTTGTTCCATAATTCAATCTGAGCCAGTGTTTGGTTAGAGAATGAGTTACTCATTACAAATGAAGGGTGACCGGTAGCACAACCTAAGTTAACTAAGCGGCCTTCAGCCAGCAGGATGATGTCTTTGCCTTCAATGGTATACAGGTCAACCTGTGGTTTGATGGTGTTTTTGGTAGCGCCGTAGTTTTTGTTCAACCAGGCAACATCAATTTCAATATCAAAGTGACCGATGTTACAAACGATCGCTTTGTCTTTCATGGAACGGAAATGTTTTTCGGTGATCAGGTCGCGGCAGCCGGAAGCGGTAACAATGATGTCAGCTTCTTTCACAGCTTCAGCCATTGGTTTTACTTCAAAACCTTCCATAGCAGCCTGTAAAGCGCAGATAGGGTCGATCTCGGTAACAATTACACGGCAGCCCGCACCTTTCAGTGATAAGGCAGAACCTTTACCCACATCACCATAACCGCCAACTACGGCGATCTTACCAGCCATCATCACGTCAGTAGCACGACGGATCGCATCTACCAACGATTCCTGGCAACCATATTTGTTGTCGAATTTAGATTTGGTAACAGAATCGTTTACGTTGATAGCAGGGATTGGTAAAGTACCTTTCGCCATACGCTCATACAAACGGTGAACACCTGTTGTGGTTTCTTCAGATAAACCTTTGATGTTAGCGATCAGTTCCGGGTAAACATCAAATACCATATTGGTCAAATCACCACCATCATCAAGGATCATGTTCAACGGACGGTCTGCGCCGCCAAAGAACAAAGTCTGCTCAATACACCAATCAGCTTCTTCCTGTGATTGGCCTTTCCATGCAAATACACCCACACCGGCAGCAGCAATAGCAGCAGCAGCCTGGTCTTGCGTAGAGAAGATATTACAAGAACTCCATTTTACTTCAGCACCCAATGCAACCAATGTTTCAATCAACACGGCGGTCTGGATGGTCATGTGTAAGCAACCTGCAATACGGGCGCCTTTTAAAGGCTGGCTTGGACCGTATTCTGCACGGATAGACATAAGGCCCGGCATTTCTGCTTCTGCCAAACGGATCTCTTTGCGGCCCCATTCGGCCAAACTCATATCAGCTACTTTGTAAGCAAGGCTGAAATCGATGTTTTTGTTCAGTATAGACATATGATAGGTTTTGTATGGCACAAAAGTAATTTCATAGAATAAAACTGTATATTATTTATTTATTTTGGAATAAATATGACATTTATATAGCTTTATATAGCATAAAACTCATTTTTACCATGCCCAAACAGCCTAAAACAGCCGAATCCACTAACGCCTCTTTTTCGCTCGATGAAAAGGATATGGCCATTCTTCGCATACTGCAACAAAATGCCCGGGCAACGGTGAAGGAAATATCAGACAAAGTACACCTGAGCACTACACCTGTACACGAAAGAATTAAACGGATGGAAGAAACGGGCGTGATCAGGCAATACGCCACATTGGTAGATCATTCAAAAGTAAAGAAGGGGTTGATGGTGATCTGTTATGTTTCATTAAAACAGCACGACAAGACTGCGGGTGGAAAATTCATCAAAAGCATACAGCAGATGAATGAGGTGATCGAGTGCTACAATATTTCGGGTGAGTTTGATTTTATGCTGAAGGTGGTGGCTGAAAGCATGGATGCCTACTACGATTTTCATGTAAATAAATTAAGCCAGGCCGAAAATATCGGACATGTGCAGAGTGTGTTTGTGATGGGGATTATTAAGCAGACGCATGTGTTGGTCCATTAAGTAGTGAGTGGTGAGTGTGATACGGGCAGTAGTAAGTATGGCATCGGCTGTTGCGTCGCAATCCGTTCGGCTGGGGGGAATACTGGGCAGCATTTTTTTTGCCACAGATCACACAGATTAACACAGATTTTTTTTCTGTGCCAATCTGTGAATCTGTGGCGTAAGTTTTTTTATTTTTTCGCTATTATTTTCTTCTTCCCCGAAAATAATTTTTTATTCAGCCAATGGCTGGCATAGGCACTGGCCGCACCAACCACCGCACCCACAAAAACATCAGAAGGGTAGTGTTGCCCAAGATAAATTCTTGAATAGCCAACACCTGTTGCCCATGCCAATGCAGGCACACCGATATACCATTTTTTAGTTGCCAGAAAAAGAGAAGTGGCCGATGCAAATGCAACAGAGGTATGACCTGATGGAAACGCATAACTATCGTCAATCTGGTCGGGGTAAATATTATCGTAGGTTTTGTAAGGGCGCGGACGTTTCACCACTACTTTCAATGCCTCGGTAGCAACAGAAGCAATGGCAAGTCCTGCTACCGCTTCATAAGCACCTATCTCTAATTTTTTATTGTCTGATAGCAGCGACACTGCCAGCATGCCAAAAGGAATAGCAAGTGCAACGGGCTTTGCCGTGGAGCTTAATGTTTTCCAGCCTTGATTGTCGGGATACCTGACATTGATCCCTCTCACAAAATCTACTTCCCATGGTGCCTGCGCAAAACCAGACAGGGCAAAACCCATACATACGATGGAAAGAATCATGCTTTTGAAATGCAGCTTTGTTTTCATTGGTGATGTTGCAATTATACTATCAGGAATCAGGTATGTTTTACAGGTTCTGCAGGCTTTCTTCAATGGTTCTGATCCTTGCCTCCGCATCGGCCTGTTTCTTTTTTTCCAGTGCTACCACTTCCGGTTTGGCATTCTGTACAAACCGTTCGTTGCTGAGCTTCTTAATCACAGTTTCCAGGAATTTTTGCTGGTGCTCAAGGTCTTTCAATAATTCTGCTTTCAGGGCGTCACTGTCTAATTGCTTTTCTGTTTCAATAAAGAACTTATCTTTTTCTACTGCCACCACAATGGTGTTGGGAACAATAGCGCTTGTATAAGTTATCGATTCTGCATTAACCTGTTTGGTCAAAATATTTTCGATGGCTTTATAACCTGACATTTCATTTGCCTGTATATGGAGTTTGATCGGATCTTTTGGTTTGATCTGGTTTTTATTTCTGGCATCTCGTAAAGCAGAGATTACCTGCTTCAACAATTCGCCAGCACCGAGTATCTCATTGTTAAATGACTGTAAAGGCTCCACCTGTTTAATACAGAGATCATCTTTCTGCTCTTTCAGCAAATGATAGATCTCTTCTGTAATAAAGGGGATGAATGGATGGAGCAACTGCATCAATTCTTCAAAATAACCAACAGTTTTTTCATACACCGCTTTGTTGATAGGCTGCTCAAATCCGGGCTTTACCCACTCAAGATACCAACTGCAGAAATCATCCCATACCAAAGAATAAATGGTTTTTAACGCTTCGCTGAGGCGAAACTGTACCATCATGTCATCCACCTCGGTTTTTACCTGGTTGAGGCGGTGTTGGAACCAGGAAATCGCAAAATCGTGAGTGGAGAGTGGTGAGTGGTGAGTAGATACTGACAACTCACTACTCACTACTGACGATTGACGACCTTCCCACATTTTGATCAACTTCAGCGCATTCCATAGTTTGTTATTGAAATTTCTTCCCTGCTCCAGTGCTGATTCATCAAACAAAATATCATTACCGGCCGGTGAGGCGATCATGATACCGAAGCGCACAGCATCGGCACCATACTGGTCTATCAAGCCCAGCAGATCAGGTGAGTTGCCGAGGCTTTTACTCATTTTTCTTCCCAGTTTATCCCGCACAATGCCGGTGAAGTAAACATCTTTGAATGGTTTTTCATCCATGTATTCAAAGCCCGCCATGATCATCCTGGCCACCCAGAAAAAAATGATCTCGGGTGCGGTTACTAATGTGTTGGTAGGATAATAATATTTAATTTCTGCATTGCCGGGATCAGATAAGCCTTTAAATACTTCAAACGGCCATAACCAGCTTGAGAACCAGGTATCCAATACATCATCATCCTGACGGATATCGTCAATCGTGAGTGGTGAGTAGTGAGTAGTGAGTAGTTGAAGGGCTTCTTCCTTGGTTGCAGCCACTGCAAATCTTCCATCGGGAGCGTAGTAAGCAGGTATGCGATGCCCCCATGTTAACTGGCGGCTGATGCACCAGTCGCGGATATTCTCCATCCAGTTGCGGTAGAGGTTCTTGAATTTAGCGGGGTGAAAATGTATTTCATCATCCATCACTGCACGCAAAGCGGGCTCACTTATGTTCTGCATACTTACCCACCATTGCAGGCTGAGGCGGGGCTCTACTACTACATCCGTTCTTTCTGAATACCCTACTTCACTTGTATAATCTTCGGTCTTTTCAACAAAATTGCTTTCTTCGAGTAACTGTACAATTTTTTTACGTGCAGCAAATCTTTCTTCGCCTACACATATCTGCGCCTCTGCATTAAGTGTGCCATCATCATTAAAAATATCAATTACCTCAAGGCCATGCTTTTCCCCGAGCTGGTAATCATTCATGTCATGCGCCGGTGTTACTTTTAATGCACCGGTACCAAAATCCATCGCTACATATTCATCGGTAATAATGGGAATACTGCGCCCTATCAGCGGAACAATCACTTTTTTACCGTGTAATGAAAAATATCTTTCATCTTTTGGGTGCACACAAACGGCGGTATCACCCATAATGGTTTCGGGGCGAACGGTGGCAATGATTACATATTTATCTTCGCCTTCTATCTTATAACGGAGGTAATATAATTTTTGGTTGGTTTCTTTCCGGATCACTTCCTCATCGCTTAATGCCGTCTTCGCCCTTACATCCCAGTTGATCATTCGCTTGCCGCGGTAGATCATTCCTTTGTTATAGAGATCTATGAAGACTTTAATAACAGATTGGTAGTACACAGGGTCCATGGTAAAAGAAGTACGGTCCCAATCAAGGCTGCAGCCTAATTTTTTTAACTGCTGTAAAATGATGCCGCCATATTTTTCTTTCCATTCCCAGGCATATCCCAGAAATTCATCACGGCTCAGGGATGATTTGGTAATGCCTCTTTCGCGCAGCATGGCCACCACTTTTGCTTCGGTGGCAATAGAAGCGTGGTCGGTACCGGGTACCCAGCAGGCATTTTTGCCATGCATTCTTGCCCGGCGGATCAGGATATCCTGGATGGAATTATTCAGGCAATGTCCCATATGAAGCACCCCGGTTACATTGGGTGGCGGGATCACAACGGTGTAAGCCTCCCTGTCATCGGGTTTACTGCTGAAATAACCTTTGTTCAGCCAATGTTCGTACCAGTTGGCTTCAACTTCATTTGGGATATAATTTTTACTCAGTTCCATTTTTTACACTTAAGGCTTAACGCGAAACGCTTAACGCCGGGATAATGCATGGTTGCGTTCTTCCATGTAATTCCTGCGTTAAGCGTTCAGCTTTCCGCATTCAGCGTTAAAAGGTTTGCAAAAGTAAGGAAAAGCCGTGTAGGGCGTGGATGAAAAGCGGGTAAACGGACGGTTTTTATCCGGGAGAAATACAATTATTCGCCACAGATTTCCACAGATTATGTTTTCATGGATGCTACCAGGTAAGTATCTGGCTGCTTCTTTCAAGCACTGAAGCCGAAAAAACAGAAACAGGCGCAATATCCTCAGTAGGGGTTGCAGAACTGCTAAGGCTTTTGGGCGCTTTGGTCATGGATAAGGTGGTACAGCATTTTTTCACAGTATTGCCAATCTCCCTGGCCGTATTGGCCGATGGGCGGCAACCGCATGTCAGCAGCAGCATAACCAGCAAAAGTGAAAAAATCGGTTTCATATCAGTTTTGTTAGGTACCAAAATTATACAGGATCTATCCGGCAACCAGTTAATCTTTGTTAAATATGATTAACGTTTGTTTAAATAAAAAGTTACAGCCTGCTCCATTTTATTATTAGTATACAGGTGCTGCGTATTATTACAAGGGGGGGTGTTTTTTCCAACAATTGCCACTTTTTTCAAAATGCCGCTATAATCGTTTTTTTTGCTGAGCCTGGGGGAGGCCTCAGGTTAATGCCGGTCAGAAAAAATAGTAATGTAAAATAATCTTTATTTGACGAATTTGCAAGCGTTATTTTGCACTAATGCAGTACGCTATTGTTGATATAGAGACTACGGGCGGATTTCCGCAACAGCACGGTATTACCGAGATTGCCATTGTATTGCATAACGGTACCGAGGTGGAGGGAAAATACCAGACCCTGGTTAACCCGCACCAACCCATTCCGCCCTTTATTGCTAATATGACGGGTATTTCGGATGCGATGGTGGCCGTGGCGCCCTCTTTTGAGGAAGTGGCTCCCCGCATTTTCCAGTTGCTGCAGAACAGGGTATTTGTGGCGCATAATGTGAATTTCGATTTCTCGTTTGTAAAACATCACCTGCAGGAGGCTGGTTTTCATCTGCAAACCCCCAAACTCTGTACCATCCGCCTGAGCCGCAAAGTGTTCCCGGGTTTCAGAAAATATGGGCTGGGACATTTATGCCGCGAACTGGGTATCCGCATTGAAGACAGGCACCGTGCCTATGGAGATGCTTTAGCCACATCTAAAGTGCTGGACCTTGTTTTGCAGAACAACGGCCAGATGGTGATAGCTGAAATGCTGAAGAAAGAAAACAAAAACCAGCTATTGCCGCCCAATCTTGCCGAACAACAGGTAAAACTATTGCCCGACCAACCGGGCGTATATTATTTTCACGATGTTAAGGGGAAGGTGATCTACGTGGGTAAGGCAAAGAACCTGAAGAAAAGAGTGGTGAGCCATTTTACCGGACTGGATATCTCTAAAAAGCGACAGGATTTTTTAAGAAATATTCATTCCATTTCCCACACCATTTGCCCAACCGAATTTATTGCATGTTTATTTGAAAGTGTAGAGATCAAAAGGCTTTGGCCCATTTATAATAAAAGCCAGAAACGATATGAGCAATTATGGGGCATTTACCGTTTTGAAGATAGCAGGGGCTATATACGATTGGCCATTGATAAAAAAAGTAAATATTCCTCGCCTGTAGCTTCTTTTGCTTTGCTTACAGATGCACACCGGCAGTTGTGGAAATTAGTGAAAGAATTTGAACTGCACCCGGTGCTTTGTTTTTTGGATAATACTACGGGTCATAGTTTGCCTGATATAGAGCTGTATAACCAATCGGTACAAAAAGCATTGGACTGGTTAGATGCGCAAAAAGAAACATTCCTGATCAGGGATAAAGACGGATGTGTGCTGGTGGAAGGAGGAAAGTTTTATGGTATGGGCCAGATTCCGCAGCATATAGAGATTGATGCGTTGGAAAACATTAAAGAACAACTTGTGGAATATCCCGAAAATGAGGTCATTAAATCTATGATCCGCAATTTTGCAGAAAGGTATCCGGGGAAAGTGGTGAGGATAGCGTAGGGGGTAAAAATTAGTAATTAGTAATTGGGCGGTTTTTTCTTTTTGGCCACGAATTAGTCACATCTTTCTTTCTGATTTTTTCTTTTCAAATCCACCCCCTACATTCGCCTCCCAAAAAAACAATTTCACGACTTTAAAATTTCCCAATTTCCCAATTCCAAAATTCCAAAATTTCCTCATGTCCGATTTCGCACCACTCATCGCCTCTAAAATAAATATCAGTAAGAAACAGGTAGAAGCTGTATTACAATTGTTTGCTGAAGCCGCCACTGTTCCGTTCATAGCCCGTTACCGTAAGGATATGACTGGCGGGTTGGATGAAGTGCAGATATTACAGATACAGGATGAAGCAAAATTCTTTAAAGATTTTACTGAGCGTAAAGCCTTTATTGAAAAATCTATTACCGAACAGGGAAAGATGACAGAGGCTATACAGGATAAAATTAATAAAGCCACTACACTGGTTGAACTGGAAGATATTTATCTGCCATACAAATCAAAACGTAAAACAAAAGCGCAAACTGCCCGCGAGAACGGACTGGAGCCATTGGCTTTATTGATGCTTGAACAAACTGCTGTAGATATTACTGCGGAAGCAGAAAAATACATCAATGAAAAAATAAAAACGGTTGATGAGGCATTGCAGGGTGCACGTGATATTATTTCTGAAACAGTGAATGAAGATGTAAACCTTCGCGCCAAACTGCGTAAACTGTTTGAAGATAAAGCTACGCTGCAAAGCAAGGTGCTTACAGATAAAGAAACAGATGGCATTAAATACAAAGACTATTTTGATTTTTCTGAGCCTGTTCACAAAATTCCATCACACCGTATTTTGGCTGTGTTGCGTGGTTTTTTAGAAGGCTTTCTGAGGATGGCCATTGCACCTGCGGAAGAAGAGGCGCTGGAATTATTAGAGAAAGAATATGTAAAAGCTTTAACACCTTCAACAGAGCATGTAAAGAAAGCGATCAAAGACGCCTATCGCCGTTTGATGCAGCCAAGCCTTGAAAGCGAATTCAGAACTGCACTAAAACAAAAAGCAGATGAAGAAGCTATCGCTGTATTTGCAGAAAACCTGCGTCAGCTATTATTGAGTTCGCCATTGGGCAGTAAAAGAATTTTAGCCATCGACCCCGGATACAGGAGCGGTTGTAAAGTGGTTTGTCTTGATGAAAAAGGAGAACTGAAAAAAACTGACCTCATCTATGTACACGAAGCCAACCGCATACCGGACAGTGAATACAAAATACAGGCTTTGGTGCGCGAATATAAGATTGAAGCTTTTGCTATTGGTGATGGAACAGCAGGAAGGGAAACAGAGCAGTTTATTAAAAAAATGAATCTCGGGTTACCTGTTTTCCTGGTGAATGAAGACGGGGCCTCTGTATATTCAGCATCTGAAACCGCCCGGGAAGAATTTCCCGACCAGGATGTTACGGTAAGAGGTTCGGTAAGTATTGGAAGAAGACTGATGGACCCGCTGGCGGAGCTGGTAAAGATTGATCCGAAAAGTATTGGGGTTGGGCAGTATCAGCATGATGTAAATGCATTCCGGCTGAAAGAAAGGTTAGATCAGACAGTGGTAAGCTGTGTAAATAGTGTTGGCGTGAACCTGAATACGGCCAGTAAACATTTGCTGAGTTATGTAAGCGGTATTGGCGGATCACTGGCGGATAATATTGTAAAATACCGCAGCGAGATAGGAAAGTTCACCAGCAGGGAACAATTACTGAAAGTGCCACGTTTAGGCGGAAAAGCATATGAACAGTGTGCTGGCTTTTTACGCATTAAAGAAGGCGTAAACCCTTTAGATGCCAGTGCCGTGCATCCTGAAACCTATCCATTGGTTGAAAAGATGGCGACCGACCTGGGTGTTGACCTGAAAACAATTATTGGCAATGATGAAACACTGAAAAAGATCGATGCTAAAAAATATGTTTCTGAAAAATTTGGAGAGCTCACCATCAGGGATCTCCTGAACGAATTAAAGAAACCGGGACTTGATCCGCGCAGCGAACTGGAACAATTTGAGTTTGCCAATATTTATAAAATAGAAGATGTAAAGGTAGGTATGATCGTGCCCGGTTCTGTAACCAATCTTACCCGCTTTGGCGCTTTTATTGATATTGGTGTAAAACAGGATGGACTGGTGCATGTAAGCGAAATAGCCCATAAATACATTACCGATCCGGGAGAGGTATTGAAACTTGGACAAAAAGTAAATGTAAAAGTGCTGGAAGTAGATGTGGTGCGGAAACGGATTGCATTGTCGATCAAACAAACGGAGGAAGGGGTGGTGAGGCAGGTGAGAAGTGAAAAACCAAAAGTTAACAGAGAGGTTGAAATGAGTGTGGAAGACGCTTTGAGTTTATTGAAGAAGAAGTTTGGGAAGTAGGGTAGGTAGTTTTTTTAGCCACAGATTGCACAGATGGGCACAGATTTTTTTTGGCCTTTCTGTGTATTCTGTGGCTTATTTTTTCCTAACAGAAGATTACAAATTCCTTATCTTGTAATACAATCATCAGCCATGAAAAAACTAATAGTCACATCTTTTTTGTTCCTTACAATACTTGCGGCAAACGGTCAGGCAAAAGTGAACCCTGTGATCAAGAACTTTGGTACCGTAACTGAAGTGCCTTTTTCTGTTGAGAATCCTGATACAAAACTTGATTACAAAATTGTGGTAGAAGTGAGTTCTGATAATAAAAAACCGGTAGAGGTTCATGAGTTTTTTGAAAAAGTAGCTGCTGTTGTTAACCTGCATGCATTAGGCGGTGTACCTGCTAATAAGTTGCATGTGGTAATGGTGATACATGGCCCGGCCGCGCAGTACGTAGTTACGAATGAGGAGTACAAAAAGAAATTCAATACAGATAACCCAAATATTCCGCTGTTCAAAGAATTGAAAGAGGCAGGTGTGAAAATATTTGTCTGCGGGCAGTCGCTCAATAAAAGAAATATCCCGAAAGAAAATGTTACGCCCGAAGTTAGTCCTGCCTTATCTGCTATTACCACCCTTACTACTTACCAGTTAAAAGGGTATGCGCTATTAAAATATTAGGATTGGCGGATTACGAATTGACGAATTAGCGAATTGGTGGATTTGTTTTTGAAATGAAGTTAATCCGTCAATTCGTAATCCGCTAATTCGCCAATTGTAATTGTAATTGTCTGATTTCTCTATTTTCATAGATCATCTTATCTCCTCCATTAAAACCAATATGCACCATAGCTTTGGCTAATTGTTCTGAGGTAAGTCCTATATTGGGATACAGTTTGCTAAGAACGGGTTTGTATAATAACCTGGATAGTTGATACATCAGGTTGGGCTCTTTTCTGCGTGTTACAGGGTAAATATAACCCGGTCTGAAAATAGCGAGATGGTTAAAGTTTAAATTGATCAGTATGTTTTCTGCAGCGCCTTTATCGCGGGCAAACATAACCGAACTTTTTTCGGTGAGATCAGCGCCCTGTCCGCTTAAAAAACAAAAACTTACACCACTGCTGTTTTCTTTTAATGCCGTTGCAAATGCGGCGGTAACATCAACCGTAATGCGCCTGAATTCGTTTTTGGGTACCTGCCCTGTATAAACGCCGATGCAGAAGAAACAGATATCCTGGTTCTTCAGTTCTTCCGTAATCGTTGAATAATCTAAAAAATTCTCATGCAGTACTTGATACAGTTTTGGATGGTGAATGCCGGTTTTTTTCCGGGTAATTATGGTTACTTTATTTACATCGGTTCTTTGTAAACAATAGGCCAGAATTAAGTTTCCGATCATGCCATTGGCGCCGGTGATGAGAATGTTTTTCATAACTGTTGTGCTGAACTTTTGGAAAGTTTTAAACTTTCCAAAAGTTTTAAACTTTGAGAATTAAAACTCCGGATTTACTCCAACATAGTTTAAAGGAGTGATTGCTTTTAACTCTTTTTTGACAGCAGTACTTACTTTCAATGTGCCAATAAAATCGTGCATCGCTTTTTTGTCGATGGTATGATTACCGCGGGTAAGGTCTTTCAGCGCTTCGTATGGGTTAGGATAATTTTCGCGGCGCAGAATGGTCTGAATGGCTTCTGCCACTACCGCCCAGTTATTTTCAAGGTCGGCTTTTATTTTGGCCTCATTCAATACCAGTTTGCCCAAACCTTTCTCCAGCGATTTAAGTGCGAGGGCCACATGGGCCACCGGTACGCCCATATTACGGAGTACGGTAGAGTCTGTAAGGTCGCGCTGCAGGCGGCTGATAGGTAGTTTGGCTGATAAATGTTCCAGTAATGCATTGGCCATGCCCAGGTTGCCTTCTGCATTTTCAAAATCAATCGGGTTTACTTTATGCGGCATGGCCGATGAACCTACTTCGCCTTGTTTTGTTTTTTGTTTAAAATAATCCATGCTGATATAAGTCCAGATATCACGGCACAGATCTATCAGGATATTATTGATGCGTTTGATGGCATCAAAATGTGCAGCCAGGTTATCGTAGTGCTCAATCTGCGTGGTAAACTGCATGCGTTGTAAGCCCAGCACTTCTTCCACAAACTGGTTGCCTAATACAACCCAGTTCTTTTTAGGGAATGCGATATGGTGCGCATTAAAATTGCCCGTAGCGCCGCCAAATTTAGCCGCATAAGGAATGCTTGAAAAGAGTTCTACCTGGTTATTCAGTCTTTCCACAAATACCATGAATTCTTTCCCAAGTCTGGTTGGAGACGCAGGTTGCCCATGTGTACGCGCCAATAAAGGAATATTTTTCCATTGCGCAGCCAGTTGGTATAAATGGTTTTGCAGGTTAATGACAGAGGGCAGGTATTCGTGCTCCATGCAATGCTTCCAGCTTAAAGGGATCGCGGTATTGTTGATGTCCTGCGAAGTAAGTCCGAAATGAATCCATTCTTTCAGTTGCGATATGCCGGCTTTGTCTAATTGTTCTTTCAGGAAATATTCTACAGCCTTCACATCGTGGTTGGTGATCGATTCGATCTGTTTGATCTGCTGTGCATCATCAATACTGAAATCATCCATCACTTTTTTCAGTTGCAGTCTTGCTTTTGGCGTGAGCTTAAAAAATTTCCTGTCGGCCAGGAAGAAAAAGTATTCGATCTCTACCAATACCCGGTATTTGATGAGCGCATATTCAGAAAAAAACTCGTCGAGGTGGTTTACCTGCTTACGATAACGTCCATCAATAGGGGAGATGGCAGTGAGGTTGCTGAGTTCCATATGATAATTAGTAATTAATAATTAGTAGTTAGTAATTGGGTTATTTAGCTGCGAAGATAACTGTATCATCTTCAAAAGATTTTCCAAAAACATTCATAATGTGATGCCATGAATGCGGCAGGTAAACATTACTGCCCCGGTAATTACTAATTATTAATTACTAATTATTAATTACTATTGGTTTTCTTTGTGCAAAATTAACCGAATTGGACAAGAGAATACGCGTTGGGGCAGTAAGTTATTTAAATACCCGGCCTTTATTGTTTGGTTTGAAGCTTTCGGGACTGATGGAAAAGATTGAACTGGTGGAAGAATATCCCTCCCGGGTGGCCGCCATGTTATTGAATGATGAGATTGATGTAGGTCTGGTGCCCGTAGCCATTATACCGCTTTTAAAAAATGCGCATATTGTTACTGATTATTGTATTGGCGCTGATGGGGAAGTGGCTTCTGTAGCGCTTTTTAGCGAAGTGCCTATTGGGCAGGTGAAGACAGTTTTACTCGATTATCAAAGCCGTACCTCCGTAAACCTGGCTAAAATATTATTAAAAGAGTACTGGAAACAAAGCCCTGGGCTGGAAGATGCCAAAGAAGATTTTAGGGCCAATATTGCAGGCACCACAGCCGGTATTGTAATTGGCGACAGGGCGCTGGAGCAAAGAAATATTTCTGCCTACACCTACGACCTTGGCGCTGCCTGGAAAGCCCATACAGGTTTGCCCTTTGTATTTGCAGCCTGGGTGGCCAATAAGCCCCTCGGGGATGATTTTACTGATGCTTTTAACCGTGCCAATGGCTACGGTATCACGCATATTGATGAAGTAGTGGCTGAAAACCCGTATGAGGTGTATGACCTGGAAAAATATTTCACCCAAAATATCAGCTATAGTTTGGATGAGCAGAAAAGAAAGGGCCTTGCATTATTTCTTGAAAAACTAAGTAGCCTTTAAGAAATATCAATAAACCGTGCCTTTGTGCCTTGGTGTGATATTTATTTGCACACAAAGGCACGGTTTAGAATAGATCTATGTTCAGGTATTCAATATTTTTACCGCATGACCAGCATTTCAATAATCACTATCTGTTTCAATAACCTGGCCGACCTGCAGAAAACCTGTGCGTCTATTGATGCACAAACGCATGTGCCGGAAGAACATTGGGTGATCAATGGGTCTACTACAAAAGATATTGAAGAATGGTTATTGAATACGTCCCAGCCTGCTTACCGTAAATGGATCAATGAAAGAGATAAGGGTATTTCGGATGCCTTTAATAAAGGCATTGCGAAAGCCGGTCAATCTATCACACATTTAATGAATTCGGGCGATTGTTATGCGTCGAATGATGTATTGAAAGAAGTTGTTCAGATCTTCAGCCAGTACCCGGCCATTCAATGGATCAGCGGAAATATTCAAATGACCCGCGGCGGCAGATCAGTGGTGGTAGGTAAACCATTTGAAAGAAAAAAACTATACCGTGGCATGAGAAGCGTTTCTCATCCTACATGGTTTGTTAGAAAAGAAGTGTATAGCCGAATCGGCACTTTCAGCAGCGAATACAAGATAGCCATGGATTATGATATGATGTGCCGCATTGCCGATGAACCCTATGCCTACCTTGACAAAGTGATCGTAATATTTGACGACACCGGCATCAGCAGTACCAAATACCTTGATTCATTAAAAGAAAACAGGAAAGTATACGAGTCTTATTTTGGATTTTCCTTGCTATTGGTAATATGGCAGATCAGGCTGAAGATATTGCACTACTTGCTGCAAACAGCTTTAGGAAAATGGTTGTTTGGATTGAAGAAAAGGATAGGGATGGAGAATTGGTGAGGGTGAGGATTTTGGAATTTTGGAATTGGGAAATTGGGAAATTTCCCATCATCCTCCCTCCAAAGCAATTTCCCAATTTCCCAATTCCAAAATTTCCCAATTTCCTACTCTCCCTTAAAATGCTGATGAATAACCAGAATAACCTTCTCTGCTTTCACAGAACTGTAAGGTGTCCTGACAACAAATTCATATTTCTGTTTTACCAGTTCTTCATCTTTTAATTCATGCTCAACATCATCGGGGTAAACAGCATAAAAGTTGGGGGCTATCGGTTTAGGATAGGGTGCAAAACGTTTGTATTGTGATCCATTAAAAATGCCAAAAACGGTACAACCCACTGCTGTTGCAAGGTGTACAGATCCGGTATCTACAGATAACAGACATTGGGCTTTTGCAAAAACTGTAAGCATATCTATCAACGCAGTTTTCCCTGTAAGGTCTGCCAATGGGTGTTTGTACTTATTGCAGAATGCCTGGGTATATGCTTCGTCTGATTTTGTTCCGCAAACAATAACGGTCCAGCCGTAGTGTTCAAAAAGATAATTACTAACCTGTACAAAATGTTCAGTTGGCCAGATGCGTGCCTTGCTTCTTGAACCCGGAAATACCACAAAATATTTATCAGGTAAATCAACAGAGAAAGGGGGCAGGCGATGCAGGTCCACTTTGGTATTTGTTATGGAAGAAACCTTTCCTGTTACAAATTCAGTGAACTGTTTATTACGTTCAAACTCGAAGATGGGTTTAGCGGGTTGCTCAAATAAACGGGTATATAAATTACGATCATAACCCATTTCATACGATTGTATACTCTCCCGGTTAGCTTTCATGCCAATGTTCTCAGGGGATTTGGCAGCTTTTACAATACTGTCGTCATATCTTTTATCTCTGGAAAAAGTAGGGTTGATCACTACATCATATTGCTGGCGGTAAAACTGGTTCAGAAACCGGTAACGGTAGCCCATCTTTGTTTTGAAGCGTACTTTATCTACCCAAAAACTCTGAACAATCCCTTCGCTGTCAAAACCGGTAAACAGGCTTTTCCAGCTTTGGTTTCCGCAAAAATGGAATTCGTATCCCCTGTATTGTTCGGCCTGTATGATCTCTTTCAGAAAAGGCCGCCAGAGCATATAGTCACCGATCTCATCAATCCTTACAATGAGTATTTTCTTTGACTTGCCGCGGTATCTGACCCCAAGGGCAGCCAGCCAGCCAATGATCTCATATATGATGCCTTTCAGCCTGTTCATAGGATACAAATGTAAAGGTCGCGGCAATACAACGAACTTTACATTTTTAGTTTACTTTTATCATCCAATCAATCTATCATTCACTCATTCATTCATTGAATAAAAATGGGCATATTCGGAAGATTTAAGGAAAGGTTATACATCAAACTCAGGCGCACCCTGTTCCTGGAAAATATTGATCTGAAACTGGCAAAGTCAAACAACCTGCAGGTAGATGATTACCTGCAGCGAAACCTGTTTAACAACCCGCGCTACCAGGCTCCGGATAAACTGAACAGGTTTGAGTTCCAGGCTTTTTCCCAGTTTGGGGAAGATGGCATTATCCAGGAAATTTTTAAAAGAATTGGTACTACCAACCGCTATTTTGTTGAGTTTGGCGTTGAAACAGGTGTTGAAACCAATACCACCTATCTGCTGTACAATGATTGGAAAGGTTTGTGGATAGACGGGAGCGAAGAAAATATCCAAAACATCCGCCAGCATTTTTCCAAAACAATGGCCAAAGGAAACCTTAGTGCCATCCAGGGTTTTATTACTGCTGAAAATATTGAACAGTTATTCAGGCAGGGAAATGTACCGGTTGAATTTGATCTTTTATCTGTTGATATCGACCGGAACGATTATTATGTTTGGGAAGCAATTACTTCTTATAAACCACGTGTGGTGATCATTGAATATAATTCCATCTTCCGCCCGGGCTGCCATTTTGTGGTAGATTATGATGCCAATGCTATGTGGGATGGAACCAGCAATACCAGCGCCAGCCTGGAAGCCCTGTATCAACTGGGATTGAAGAAAGGATATAAACTGGTAGCCAGTTCTTTTTCGGGCGTGAATGCATTTTTTGTGCGTGAAGATTTAGTAGCCGATAAATTTACCGGCCCATTCACCGCAGAAAACCATTTTGAATCACCAAAGTATTTTTTGTATAGCACTCCGGGACATCCCAGAAAAGTTCAATTATAGTGTCGGGACGCTAAAGCGGCCTGAAGCTTATTTTTATTCTTACTCTTATTTTGATTTTCTAAAAAAAGCACTGCCGCTTTTATCCGGCATCAGGATCACGTATTCTCCATATTCCTTACAAAACTCATCTATTGCCAGTTTGGAACCATTCCAATGCAGGCTGGAGTAATCATGTAAAAAGAAAATACCGCCTTTGGGCATTCTCTCATAAAAGAAGGAGAGTCCGGCTTTTGTAGGGGCGTATAGGTCGCAATCAAGGCTTACAATAGCGTATTGACTGGCCTTATGTTCATCGGTGATGGTGTCTGGAAAAAAACCTTTGGCATAAACGCAGGTAGCATCATCTTTCCCAATCACCTGTTTAACAAGGTCAACAGAAGTATTGTTGAAATCCATTTCTTTTTTAGCGTCAATGCCTGTAAGATCGGTTTCTGTAAAACCTTCAAACGTATCAAATAAAAAAACTTTACGGTTCTCAGTGGCAGCAAATTTTGCCAGAATGGAAGCGGTATTGCCTCTCCACACACCCAGCTCGGCAAAATGGCCCTGGATGCCTTCTGACAAAACCTGTTTGCAGTTCAGTATGAACGCCCAGAGCCTGGTAATATCCCCCCCATTATTAACCGCATTATGCGAAGTGAATTTTGGGAACAGTTCATCAAACTCTGGATGCGCACGGAAAGCATAATAGGAGTCGGGATGATAGGCTGTGAAAAAAGGCCCGTAGCCCGACATGCCCAGTTTAAAGCGGGTGCCCAGTATTTCCTGGGTATGTAACCTGTTCAATACCTGCTGTTCAGGCGTTCTTTTTTTGAAATAGCCTTTTATTTTTACCAGGAAAGTCTTCAGTTCGCTCATCCTCAAATGTATTTAATTTCTGTTTAGTTCCTGATCGATGAATTGTTTGGCTATGTCACTGTCCGATTCGTGGAAGAGACAGATATCATAATAAGCGATGCCGCTTTTCTTCTCGTCGGAATAATTATGTAATTGCCTGATCAGATTATGATCCTTAATATCTGCCGTTAAAACATATCTGCCTTTGTTATCGAAGAAAATTACAGAGTGGTAGCCAAACTTCTCCAAAGTAAACAATGTTGAAAGCCCATCTTCCTTAATGGCGTCCATATTGCTCCGGTTGTATTCAAAATAAACAACAGGCTTTTGTATTTCCAGCAATTCATTCGCCCCGCGGATGATGATGGTATCAAAACCTTCGGTATCTATCTTTAATAATTTTAGTGTTGATGAGAAAAGATGATGTTCTTTCAGCACTTCGTCTAATGTTTTTAGAGTAACTACCTGACTGCTTTGTTCAGAAGGAACAATAGTTGTGTTCCATCCGCTTTTCTCCAGCGATACGTGCATGTTTTCTTTTTTCTCACCCAAAAATTCTTTGATGAGCGTGATGCCTTGAAACTGCGCGGTATTTTTTTCGAGAAAGCGATAAGCAATATCATCGCCCTCAATACCAATTACCGGTAGTTCAATGGCCGATTTGATGATGGCAATGGTATCGCCCACATTGGCGCCAATATCGATCACTGCGAGGGATGGATATTTTTTGGCAATGCAGGCAGATAGTCTTCCCAGTTGGCTATTGGCTTCCGGTTCGTATTTATAATTGCTGATCTGCATATTATTGCCGGGCATATCCACAAAAAACTTACCCACTTTTACCCTGCTTATTTTGTGGGCCTTGCTGTTGCTGTGTACGTTCACTTTTACAATATCGTATCCCAGTTTGTTCAATACATTCCGGATCATTTGTCTCATAGTCTGTTCTTTTATTAACCCAGCAGGCCGGTTACTATTTTTTCGAATTGTGGTTGATAACAAAAATCATATGCTCCATCGCCTTCTACTACTACATTAGGGCATTGCGGAAATACTTCCAAAACCCTTCTTACTTTCAGCGCTTCTGCCAATGAGAAGGGAAAAGATTGATTGCCGATAAACAAGTTACTTCCCGCAATTACAGCAGCCAGTTCCAGAAAGTTTGGAACGGGTTGATGTACCAGGTGAGGCAATTGTTTTTTCATGTCGGCATATTCATCGGGCATACCCACAAATACCAGTTTCGGATATTTTTGCAGGAAGCTGTAATCGATCATTGGTGTACGATACCTGCTGCTTCTGGCAATCACAACAGCATCACTGAATAAGGTATTGGGTGTAACCTGCAGCCAGGCTTTACTAAGATCGCGTGTAATGCCGTATGTTAAGAAATACCATCGTGCAATACTTCCCATCCGGTAATCGAAAGGAAACTCTCTGAATGCTGTTAGATCGTAATCTACCTGCTGCTTGGTCAATGCCTCGCAACGTTTAAACTGTGGTTGCGACAGGAATAAAGGCGCAAATAATTCTACACTTTTTTCAGTGAGCATTACATTGCCATTGGGGTGCCGCATGTTTTTGGTAAAATCACGGTTGGGCTGGTACAGCGATAAATAGAGATTGATCTTTCTGCCTGCTGCCAACTCATACATGGCAGGTATGGAATAAATAATATCACCCGCATGGCCGCTATGAGAAAAGTTGATCTCATCTTCATCAAAAGATTGCGGGTGCAACACATCAGGTACGTGTTGCAGGCCATGTACAAACTGAGTTGTTTTCTGACGAACATTGAACTCAGTCTTCCAGTTGTTAAATATGGTGTGCAGCCAGCTCATTAAGAATGTTTCGTTATTTTCAGAACCATCACTACATTATAATCTATCTCACAATTATTGCTGTATAATATTTCATAAGAAATACCGGTTAATTCATTCATCCGTGCAAGCATATAATCGTATCCCATAGCGGCATGTACATGGTAGGGGTTCAGAGGAACACCCATCTCTTTACAGTATACTTCATATTTGGGCTGATCGGGGAAAACCAGCACCAGGTTGCCGCCACTTTTCAATATACGGACGAATTTTCTTAACGCATCTGTAGTGTCTGCAAAGTCTTCAATAAGATGACTTGTATACACATAATCATACGTATTGTCAGGCACAGGGATCTCGTTGTTGATCACATCGCAGGGAATATCTACTTTGTCCTTGCCGGTATAGGTGTAAGGCTGCGCAAAATCAATTCCGTCGCAGTTTGTTTTGAGAATTTTATCGCCGCCAAAACCCACATCGCAACCTTTGCCGGTGCAGTAGGGCAGTACCCAATGGCGCACTTTGGATGTTTCGGATGGCCCTTTGAATTTAATGCCAAACCAGCTGCTCAGGGTGCCTTTTATTTTTCTTTCTAATGTTAGTTGTAAACCCATTTTATTTTTTATCAATGATTCAATAATCCTTTTAATGCGTCTATTCTGAAACGGATAACCGGCCATGCTTTTGACGGCCTGCCCTGCAATGTATATTTTATTCCGAGTACAAAAGATGCCCCGAGTTTAAAAATATACTCTATGATCTTTTTATAAAAAGCCCAGCCGCCTTTTTCTTTCATTCGTACCCTTTCACCACGCCCAATACCGCTGGCTACACGGTACATGTATTCCCGGGTAAGTTTCACCGTTTCCACCACATGCTGTACGCGGATGGCGGGGTCGTAGTAAATGATCCGCCCGAGTTCTTTTAACCGGAAAAAGAAATCTTTCCCCTCGCCGCCAATGCGCAAAGTGCCTACTACACCGGGTAATGCCGTATTGAAGCCATTGATGGCATCAAAATCGGCTTTGCGGATGATCATATTTGATTCGAGCGGGTACTTATTGGCTTTAAAAATACTCACTGTTTCGCTATAGTGAAAATGGCCCACCAGGGAAGATACAAAATGACTCATCCACCTGGGTTCTTCAGGAATATACCGGGGGATGATCCGTCCACCCAGGCCACCGGCATCGGGATGTTGCTCAAAAAAAGCAACAATTTTTTCCAGGTAGTCTTTATCCGCAATCGCATCATCATCCATAAAACAAAGCAGGGGCGACCGGGCGTAAGATGCACCCGTATTCCGTGCAAAAGAGGCGCCCTGCTGCTTTTCATTATAATAATACAAATGAGCATCGGTGTGCGATGCGATGAATGACCGGCAGATCTGTTCCGTATTATCGGTAGAATTATTGTTTACAACAATTACTTCAAAGGCATTTTTGGAAAGGGTTTGATTGTACAGGCTCTCCATTGCGTCTTTGATATACACGCAACGATTATAAGTACAGATCACCACGGATATTTTGAGAGGATCGCTCATAAGGTCTGCAAAGATAACAGAGCTTTCTGTACAATCGCGTCCCAATTGAATGCTGTGTAAAATGCGTCAGGGGTGTTTATTGGGGTAAATGTATCGGGGGTAGCCATCGCCCGGGCAAAGCCCTGCCAGTCGTAATCTTCCAAAACAATCATTTTAGGGCCAACAAGTTCGCTTGAAACGCCTCTTGCCCCGTTTTTGGCAGATATAACAGTGAGGTTATTGGCCAGCGCATCAATGAGCTTGATCTTGATACCGCTTCCGAGTGTAACGGGATTAATAAAACAATCAACGCCTTTATAGTATTGTTCAATATTATCCACCATTCCCTTGTAAATAATTTCAGGGTACAATTTTAATACTTCCTGCCATTGTTGGTTGAGCGATTTTCCACAAATAAAGATCCTGAAATCGAGGTCCCCGCTATGCAGAACAGGCAATATCTCCCTGATGATTACGCGCAACGCATCTGTATTGGGCAGGTAATCAAATGATCCATTGAACAGGAATAGCCGCGTAGTAGAAGGCAGTTCGTTTTCTGCGATCAATTGTCTGCGGCACTCCATTTTTTCGGTAATAGGAGCAGGCTGTTGGATATCGGTACCATAGGTAATGACGCTGCATTTTTTTTCGTCCAGTTGCCAGTGTTCAATGGCCCATGCCATTTCTTCTGCGGTGATAAAAAAAGAAAAATTGGCCTGCCTGTGCACTGTTTTTTCATACCATTCGTACAAACGCCACCAGATCCGCTGCATATCGCGGAAACGCAGCGCTTCAATATTGTGCGACCGGATGATGAATGGTTTTTTAGTGAGCCATCTGAGCATGATGCCAATCCATCCAAAATAAGAGTGTTCAATGGCAATTACATCAATATGCTGCTGTTTGATGATTTTGTATAATCTGTAAATATAGCGCAGGTTGGCAAAGGCCCAGTTGTGATTGTATAGAAACGGAAATACCTGAAGTGTTTTGTCTTCAGGTATTTCGTTGGTTTTGGATACTGCCAATACTACTTTTGTTTTTTGGGCCAGGTGTGTATAGAAGGCTGCTACACATTTTTGGCCACCCATCTGTGCAGGGAACACTTTATATGATACGATGCCCAGTACAGATGGTAGTTTCATATCAGGTGGTTGATTTTGATTTACGGATAGTGATAACAGCAGAACCTAACAATAACAACCAGATAATTGCCGATGCGCCGATAGCTGCTTTGCTGCTGTTATAAAACGAAACCGGTTTAAATTCAAATACAATTTTATGATCGCCTGCAGGCACCTGTAACCCACGAAGTACATAGTTGGTACGGATAATAGGGCTTTCTTTACCATCAATGGTAGCTACCCAGCCGGCATCGTAATACACTTCACTGAACACGGCAAACTCAGGGCTTTTGGATGATGATTTGTATTCGATGATATCGTTATCGTTATACACCAGTTTAATATATGCGGCACTGTCTTTTACCGGGTTGGCGGCAAGATTTTGTTTTAGTGATTCTTCAATGATGGCGGTATCCTTTGGATTGAAATTGGTTAACGCCTTCATCACCTCAGCCGGTGTTTTTTTATAATCAAGGCTCTTTACAAACCAGCAGGCGCCCAGTGCTTCGGGGTTTGGCTGTACCATTAACTGTTGCCCGTTCTGTTGTGCAGAAGTGATAATGTATTTGGTATTGAGCATATCAATTACCGGCAGGCAGTTAGGAAAATTATAGAGTTGTTTTTCTATTATATCCTGGTAAATACTCAGTTTGGCCGGGTGATAGCCACCAATAGATTTATGGAAATAAGAAGTGAGGGCGCCTCCATTAAATGCCGCATTAATGCCCTGCGATACATCAAACACGCGGTAATAGCCGGTATCTTTCAATATCTGCTCATCAACTGCTGTGGGTTTGAACGTATTATCATAATCAGCAGCTTCCTGGAAATGTTCCGCATTCAGGTATTTAACATCAATAGCCATCACATCAATAAAGGCAAAAATACCTACCGCCAATGTAACCGCTATTGCATTCAGTTTCTTTTTAATGAACAACAGTATGGCAGTTCCGGCTACGAGAATAAACAGAAATGAACGAAGCAGGTCGCCAAGGAAAAGGCTTTGCCTGTCTTCTTTTAAGCCATTTAAAAATGTGCGTACAGGTTGTTCAATGGCTGCTTTCTGTTGCGGATCGCTGATGGCGCTGATATTCTGCGATACCATTCTATCAACTTCCCCGGTAAAATCACTTGTAAAATAAACAAGCAGTGCCGCCACAAATACACCCGCTACAACCAGTAAGCCTTTTTTATATTTCTGAAAAAGCAGGTCTTTGTTTGCTTCATTCAGGATATTATTGAGTGTAAGAACAGACATCATGCTTAACAACAGGGTTGGTACCACCAATATCATACTTGGTGCTCTGAATTTGTCGTACATAGGCAGGTACTTAAGGAACAATCCGTTAAATCCTTCAAAATACTTGCCCGAACTCATCAGAATAGTAAGTGCGCAGGCGATTAATATCCACCATTTATGTTTTCCGTCTAATAACACAAAGCCAAGTAACGCTAAAAAGCAAACGATTGCACCTAAGTAGGGAGGGCCAGATGTACCACCGGCACCATCAATACCGCCCCAGTAAAACTGCAGGGCACCCTGCAATTGTTGGCCCAGTTGCTGCGGCATTTGTTGCAATGCTTCTATGGCTTTGGATTTGTCTTCCGCAACTTCCAGGTTACCGCTGCTGCCGCCATACATGCGCGGAAACATCATAACCAGTGGCTCAGTCTTGTACATACTATAGCTCATGGCATAGTCTTTACTTAAACCGGTTTTGGTAACACTTCCTTTGTCATCGCCTAACTGGCTACCGCCACGAATGGTTCTTTTTGAATACTCATAAGTAGTAAACAGCATCACTGCATTTACCAATATGCCGAGGATAGCCGCGCCAATGGCAAGGCCTCCTGCTGTTACAATGCGTTTGAAATCTTTTTCTTTGATCCATTTAATGCCAAAACTGATGCTCATAATTAGAGCAATGAGGAAAGCGTAATAAGTTATCTGCAGGTGATTGGCTGATATCAGTAAGCCTGTAAACAGGGCTGTTAATGCAGTTCCCCAGAGATACCTTTTATCATATAGTAAAAGCAATGAACCGATGAATGCAGGCAAATAAGCAATGGCCTGCATTTTGGTATCATGCCCTACTGCAACAATGATGGGGTTATAAGTTGCATAAGCATAAGAAAGCGCACCAAATAAACCAATATATGGGTTTACTCTTAGCACCTGGCTGAGGAAATAAAAACAAACACATGCAAGAAAGAAAAAACTAACAGGCTTAGGAAGGTTCAATGTTAGTATATTACCTGCATAGATAATGGAAACCGGGTTGCTGCCCACACTGGTAATCTGGAAGGCGGGCATACCGCTAAACATGCCATTTGTCCATAAAGGAAAATACCCATGTTTTTTCTCAAAATCGAATGAGTTCTGGGCCATTCCCTTCCATTGCGTAACATCATGTTGCTGTAAAACTTTTCCCTCAAGGGTTGGTTTACAATACACAAGAGCAACCACTATAAAAACAACCACTGCAATTATGTGAGGCAACAATTTTTTCCATTGAAAATTTTTCATCTATAAAGGGTTAAGTGCAGCAAATTAATGTTATTTTGAACGAAAATTTTTATGAAGGGGCTTTTATTTTTAGCAAGGCTGGCGCTGATCTGCAATGTACTCTTCCTTGTTTGCCTGGTTATCCAGCGAACACAGGATTTTATCACTATTCCTGAGATAAAAAGCATGGTTATTATCCTGGGTTGGTTCCTGGCTCCTTTTATTAACCTGGGGGCAAATGTCTGGTACCTTGTAAAGCGCATAGGTAAGCACGCGGTTAACCTTCCGGTTTGGCTGGCTGTTACTAATTTGTTATTCCTGTTGCTTCAATTTTTTGTTCATTTCATACTTGCCTGATGATACATAATATCCTGAAAAACAAACCAACCAAACTGTTCCTTGGTATCACTGCTTTTTTTGTGGCCAATGCGTTAATTGCAGAATGTATTGGGGGAAAGATATTTTCGCTGGAAAAATTGCTGGGCATACCAGCTTCCAATATCACCATTTTCGGACAATCAGGTTTATCCTTCAATCTTACCTGTGGTGTGTTGTTGTGGCCACTGGAGTTTATTATCACCGATATCGTAAATGAATATTACGGGCCCAAAGCTGTTAAAAGAATCAGCTACACTGCTATTATTCTCATCTCTTATGCCTTTCTTATGTTCTATGCCGCCATGAAAATTCCGCCGGCAGATTTCTGGATCGGTTCCAAACAAGCCAATGGAATTCCCAATATGCAGGATGCTTTTGGCAGTATTTTTGGACAGGGCATGTGGATCATTCTCGGAAGCCTTACTGCGTTTTTGGTAAGCCAGATCGTTGATGTAACCGTTTTTCACCGCATTAAAAAAGTAACTGGGGAAAAATGGATATGGCTGCGTGCAACAGGTTCTACACTGGTGTCGCAATTGGTAGATAGTTTTGTGGTATTGTTTATCGCATTTAAAATAGGCAATGGCTGGAGCTGGCAATTAGTATTGGCCATCTGCCTGGTTAATTATCTGTACAAATTTACCATGGCCATTGTTCTAACGCCACTGATCTACCTGATAGAACAGCAGATCGAAAAATATGTGGGTCATGATACCGCCAAAAAAATGAAACTCGCGGCAATGGGAAGAGGAGAAGAATTGTTTACCAATTTGCCTGCGGCAGGGTAGGGGATAATTAAAAATTAGTAATTAGTAATTAGTAATTAGTAATTAGTAATTAGTAATTAGTAATTAATATGTTGTACTATTAAAAACATCAATTAAAAAAAAAGCTTCTCTGCGCTTACTCTGCATCTCCTGTTCTCTGCGGTGAATTGAATCGGTTGATTAAAGCAGGCTGGCGATTAAGCAATAGTGTTTCGCCGCTGAGTGAAAGAGTTTACGTAGAGTCATTATTAGCCCCTTCGGGCAATGTTTCGATAAGAGAAGGACAGAAGAAAAGAAGTGTTTCCGTAAGTTCTTTTTAACTCTTTTTCTTCGTTTTTCTCTTATTGCAACCAAAATGTACTGCTGCATTAATATCACATAGGATAGAAGTCAGCAATTAAAGGGAGTTGTGTTTTTTGTTGCCTGTGAGATGGAGTTTTTCTCTGATTATTTTGATGACTACTTTATCGATTGGGAGCGACATATGTTCTTCGTTTAATTCATCCCATTCAATCCATCTGAACACTTCACTTTCGCCATCGGGGTCTGCCACCTGGTGCGGGGCAAAATCGAAAGGTTGGGTATTGGTTTTTATTTCGATGGGATGATTTGCTTTTACATGGTAATAGACAGAGATGATCTGGTCTTTGTTGTTGAAAGCAGAGATCTGAAAAAAATCTGTAGTGTAGATATGCTCGCCAACTTCCACTTCCAATCCCGTTTCTTCCATAAATTCCCTTTTCAAACAGTCACGGGTGCCTTCTCCAAATTCTAATCCGCCTCCGGGTAATTTGGTAAAATAATTGCCGCGGATAAATTCATCACTTACCAGCAACCGGTTGTTTTCGTCCAGCAAAATTCCGTATACCCTGATATTAAATAATGCCATATACTAAAACCATTTTTTCTTCATAAAATACCAACTGATCACCACAGAAATCAGTAAAGACAATACAACGGGGATATAAAACGCATGGTTGGAATGCTGGTAAGGTATATCTACGTTCATTCCATAAATACTTGTAACAAGAATAGGAAGCGACAAAATGATGGTAATAGAGGTTAAGCGTTTCATCACCGTATTCAGGTTATTGCTGATAATGCTTGCAAACGCATCCATGGTGCTGCTCAAAATATTGGTGTAGATATTGGCCATCTCCAGGGCCTGGCTGGTATCTACGATCAGATCCTGTAAAAATTCTCTTTCTTCTTCATTCAAACTTAAGAAGTTTGTTCGTTCTAATTTCATCATCAGCATTTCATTACTGCGGAGTGCGGTAACAAAATACACAAGGCTTTTCTGTATCCGCATCAGGTTCAGCAAATCTTCATTGCTGTTACTGTTATACAAACTGGTTTCATACTGGTTTCGCCTGTGATTGATCTCTTTCAGGAACTCCATAAAATTCTGCACCACTTTCTCAAACACTTTCAGGATCATCATATTCTTTTTGTCGGGATGACGTTTCTGAAAAGAGTTCAGGAATTTTTTGATGGCGCCGTTATCAAAAGAGTTTACGGTAACAATCTGTGTATGGGTTAGGATAATGCAGATAGGGATGGTGATATAAAATGCATCGCTGTCGTTGAATGAGTTGTTCTCCGTAGGGGTTTTAATGACCACGAATTTTACATTGTCTTCTGTTTCGTAACGTGGCCTTTCATCAATATCCAAAGAATCGCGGAGAAACTCAATCGGTATCTCAAGGTCTTCGCTCAGTTCAATAAATTCTTCTTCCTTAAATGGTGGCACGAGGTTAACCCAAACGCCCATATCAGGTTTATCAATTTCAAAAGTTTGTCCGTTAATATTTTTAAAGTACTGAATCATGTAAGGACTGTTTGGAATGTTGAATATTACCTGTTACTATCGAACCCGTGTGGTGTTTGGTCTTCAGCTTTACGGCGTCAGCGTTATGTCTCCTTTAAAAACAAAATCGGCCGGCCCGCAAAGCCAGATATTTTCAAAAGTCTGCTCACCTGTTTTTTCATATTCCACTGCCAGGTGCCCGCCTTTGGTTTGTACTTCTATACGGTTAAACCCGTTTTCATTATGCGCAAAAACCAATGCCGATGCTGTAACGCCAGTGCCGCAACTAAAGGTTTCATCTTCTACCCCACGCTCATAGGTTCTAACAATAATTCCTTTTTCGTTTTGCTCTACAAAATTCACGTTAATGCCCCTTGCTTCAAAGTCTTTGCTGTAACGGATATTTCTGCCTTCTGTAAATACATTCAACTTTGCCACGGTGGCCACAGGCTTTATATAATGCGGTGATCCGGTATCAAGTATAAAATCTCCATGATGGTTTTCAACTTTGTTTACATCTCCCATCTTTAAATGGACCCATCCATGTTCTCCAAAACTTGCTTCGTGTTTCCCATCTATTGCCATAAAATGGTAATGTTCTTTGTGTATGCCCATATCATAAGCAAACCTTGTTAAACATCTTCCGCCATTACCGCACATAGAACCTTCATTGCCATCGGCGTTGTAATATTTCATTCCAAAATCATAGCCCTCCAGTGTATTTAGTAACATCAACCCATCGGCTCCAATACCAAATCTCCGGTCGCACAAATGGTTTACCTGGTTCTTTGTCAGTTCAATATCCCCATTCCTGTTATCAAGAATAACAAAGTCATTGCCGGTGCCCTGGTATTTATAAAATATAAGTGTCATTTAACTTTTACTGATTTTTTATGGTTATGCGATACCGGCTAATATGTCAAGTGTTTTGGTGATCAGGTTTTCAACAGCCGCTGCGCCATCTTTGCTGAATGTTTTTTGAACACGGTTAGCTACTATGGCGTTCAGGCTCAGACAGTGATGGCCTAACAGTTTTCCCAAAGCATAAATAGCGCTGGTTTCCATCTCAAAGTTAGTAATGCGGTGGTTACCAAACCTGAATTCTGTTAGCTGGTCAATCAGGTCGGCATTGGTGAGTCCTAAACGCAATACCCTTCCCTGCGGACCATAAAAGCCCGGGCATGTAACGGTAATGCCATGGTGAAAGCCTTCTACAAAATGTTTTTGTATAAAAGGCCCGGCCGAGCCAATATAGGGGGCGGCCAATTGGTTTCCCATTTGCGTTTGTGTTGTGAAGGCCTGCAGCAATTGGATCTCTTCCTCATTATTTTCTCTCCGGTAAAAGTTGAGAAGATTATCAATCCCCAGTCCGTGAGTGCTGGCTACAAAGCTATCTACCGGTATATCTGCCTGTAAGGCACCCGAAGTACCTACCCTGATAATAGTGAGAGGAGTGAGGGATGGTTTGACGGTGCGACTGGCAAAGTCAATATTAACCAGGGCATCCAGTTCGTTCATCACTATATCAATATTGTCGGTACCTATTCCTGTAGAAACAACCGAGATCCTTTTTTTACCTAAATAGCCTGTATGGGTTATAAATTCGCGGTGGCTGCTGGTTACTTCTATGCTGTCGAAATGTTTACTAACTTCTTCAACACGGCCAGGGTCTCCAACAGTAATGATGGTACTGGCCAATTCCGCCGGCTTGAGGTCGAGATGGTACACTGCTCCCCGGCTGTTGATAATCAATTCACTTTCTGCTATCTTGTTCATGACTTGTTTTCTTGGTCGCCAAATTTCGGCTTTTCATATTTAGAATTTTAAATTTCCTTTGATTGCTTTATTTTCGCTCCCCGATTAACCGCTACCTGGTTTAGTTTTTAGGCTGTGTAGTGTTATATTTACACATTATTTCTCAATATAAGGTCCTGTGGCCGAGTGGTTAGGCAGAGCTCTGCAAAAGCTTCCACAGCGGTTCGAATCCGCTCGGGACCTCTAAAACGTATACTACAAAAACCCGCAGTTATGCGGGTTTTGCGTTTGTATCAATCATTTATAAATAACATATATTTTATTTATATAATCTTCTACTACAGAATTAGTTTCTGGGTTTACCCCAGCAGGGTATTTGTTAAAATTGTGGAAAACAATTCTTAAGGAAATGCAAATTTTAATTTTATTTAAATCGAAACCTTGCTACATTTGTAGTATAACATCTACAAGTGATACGGTGTATTCACCGGAAGTTATCGTGTAGTGCAGAGATTTTGATGTTCTAAGTTTTATTATCCAATTCCTGATTACGATTAAATCAATCGGATATCAATTACATAATTGAGTCCATTTTTTTAAAAATTATGAATTTGTATTTCTACCCAACATCAACAAGCCTGCTATCTTCACTGAGGAAATTCCTTGCGTTATTCTTTGTTGCTATTTTCTCCTTTGGTTATACTTATGCCCAGGTGCCTGCAAGAGGATTAAGTTTTGATGGGATAGATGATTATGTAAATATTTCTGTTAAGCCTGCTTTAAATATCAGTTCTGCTATCACACTTGAAGCATGGATTTTTCCAAGAACCACTGATGGTTCTGGCGTTCAGGATGTTGTTTGTAAGTCTTCTGCTGATGTGAACGATGGTTATGTATTTCCCAGAACCACTGATGGATGGAACAATTTAGAATTTTTGGTTAGCATTAATGGATTTGGCTGGCAATTGCTGTCGGTTCCTTATGGTTTGTCTAAGTTAAACCAGTGGCACCACCTTGCTGCTACTTATGATGGCTTTGAGATGCGGATTTATATTGATGGAGTGCTTGCCGGTTCAAAATTATTTGTTGGTACCATTGCCGTTAATAATAACCCATTGGTAATAAGTGGCCAAACAGGTTTCTTTAATGAATATTTTAGAGGTAGTGTTGATGAGGTGAGGGTATGGAGCAGGGCATTGACACAATGCGAGATTGCACAAACCATGAGTTGTGAATTGCCTGCCGGACAAAACGGACTGGCTGCTTATTATAAGTTTAATAATGGATTTGAGAATGCTGATAATACGGGCCTTACTCAGGTAGTTGATGATAGTGGTAATGGCGCTAATGGCAGCCTTACCAATTTTGCATTAACAGGTGCCATCTCTAACTGGGCCAGCGGTAATGTATCCGGTACCTGCGGCGCATTAACTTCTGTATCGGCTACTGCCACCAGCACACCTGCTATCCTTGCTGCCAATGGAAATGTGCAGTTATCTGCAACAGGCGGCGGCGCAAATGGAACTTATGCATGGACAGGCCCGAATGGATTTACTTCAACTTTACAAAACCCGGTTCTTTCTACTGTTAATAAAAATCACAGCGGCACTTATAATGTAGTGGTTAACAATAACGGTTGCCAGGCTACGGCAAGTGCTTCCCTTACTGTTGCTGATCTGGGTAGTGCCTTAAATTTTAATGGTGTAAATAATTTCATAACAGTTCCCAATAACCCATCATTTAACAGTACTAAAAATCTGGCTATTGAAGCATGGGTATATCCAACCGGAAATGCGCCCGTTATTCAGGATGTAATAACCAATTCAACAAATATTGTTAACAATGGTTTTATCTTAAGAACAGACGATGGATGGACGAATTTTTCATTCTGGTTGCATGTTAACGGGCAGTGGAGAGCGATCTCAGCGCCATTCCCCGGATTAAATCAATGGCATCATATTGCGGCTACTTATGATGGCTTCTTTATGAAAATATACCTGGATGGTGCATTGTCAAATACTTTGTCTATAGCAGGTACCATCACAACTAATTCCAACACGATTACCATTGGACAGCAGGATGGATTATTTGAATATTTCAATGGATCGCTTGATGAGTTACGTGTCTGGAGTAAAGCATTAACACAGTGTGAGATTCAAAATAACCTTAATTGTCAATTAAGTGGAAAGGTAAATGCAGCCAATCCGCTGGGTCTGGCTTCGCAAACAGGTCTTGCCGCCTACTACCGCTTTAACCAGGGATTAGCAGCAGTAGATAATAATTCGCTTACTGCTCTATCCGGCGTAGATATTAATGCATTAAACATTTTAGCTGATTCCAGTGCAAACCATAACAATGGTACACTGCATGGGTTTACATTAAATGGTGTTACCTCAAACTGGATAGTTGGTGGTGCTGTTAATAATAGTACCTGTGGGCAGTTTAGCCCTTCAACTGCAACTGTTATCAGTAACGGTCCGATAATAGAAGTAGGTACTACCTTAACGATGTCTGCTACAGGTGGTACCGGATGGTTGTGGACCGGTCCTAACGGATTTACTTCTAACCAGCAGTCTATTTCAATACCTAATGCACAGACCACGCATAGTGGTAACTATGCTGTTACAATTACAGGTGCCGGTGGGTGTACTTTGCAGCTAGGTACCAATATTATTGTAGCGTACAAGGCAGGTACTTTGGATCTGGACGGGGTAGATGATAAAGTTACTGTACCGGTAAGCTCTCAAAAACCTTCACTGAATATTACGAATGAGATTACTCTGGAATCATGGATTTTTCCAACCGATGGTACAAGGCAAGTACAGGATGTAATGTGTAAATCTGTAAACCCTAATATAGGGAAAAATGATGGGTATATTTTTCCCAGAACAGATGATGGCTGGAGATCTTTTGTATTTTATCTTCATATAAATGGGGCATGGCAAAAATTATCCGCTCCTTTACCGGCAAACCCGCTTAATACATGGCATCATCTGGCAGCAACCTATGATGGATTTTATATGAGAATTTACCTGAATGGTACCTTGGCTGCATCTCAGCAGATTAGTGGAAGTATTGCATTGAATAACAATGACCTGGTTATTGGACAGCAGCCTGGTTTTACAGAATTCTTTAAGGGTAAAATAGAAGAGGCCCGTATTTGGAACAGGGCCCTGAACCAGTGTGAGATCATCAATAACATGACCTGTGAGATAGATGTTACTTCTTCTGTTGCAACTAATGGTCTTGCTGCATATTATAAATTTAACCAGGGTTTTGTTAACCAGGATAACTCAGCCTATACCACACTTACCGATTTAAGTGCAAATGCCAATAACGGAACATTACAGAATTTTGCTTTGCAGGGTGCCAATTCTACCTGGACTGACTTTCAGGTTAGCGGAACCTGTACCGTGTTAACGGATCCTCCGGTAACAGCAACGGCCAATGGTTCTGTTTTTGGAATCGGCAGTACAATAAAATTATTTGCAAACGGTGGTACCAATCCAATCAGTCATACATGGGATGGACCTAATGCATTCACCTCTTTTGTTCAAAACCCAACCATCACTAATGCACAGCCAAATGAAAGTGGTGTGTATACGGTAACTGCAAAATTTGTTAAATGTGAGGTTAAAGCAAGTACAAGAGTTACGGTTTCTGCTTTAAGACCAATAAGTGCCAATGGCCCTACTACTTTTTGCCCTTCAAGTTCAGTAACACTTTCTTCTTCTAATTCAGGCGTTGCTTATCAGTGGTATAAAAATGATGTGGCAATCCCTGGCGCTACAACTAATGCATATGTGGCTACACAAAGTGGCGACTATACAGTTACTGTTGATGATGGTCGTAACATACTGATAACTGTGCCTCTTACAATTACTGTGATAGATAACCAGGCGCCACAGCCGGTTGTTGCACAATTGCCGGTCTTAACAGTAGAAATTCCAGGAGCGAATATTCCTGCTGTTGTTTCTCCGTCACAATATCCAAAAGCTATTGATAATTGCAGCGGTACCATCACTGCTGCCACAACAGATCCGGTAAGTTTTAATGCTGTTGGAACTTATAGTATTATATGGACTTATGATGACAGGAATGGAAATACAACTCAACAGACCCAGCAGGTCAATGTAGTAAAGGCTGCTGATAATATTCCACCGGTATTAAACCTGCCAGCCAATCAGACTTTGTTGGCTGATCTGGCTACTTGTGGAGCTATTGCTAATTTCACTGCAACAGCCAGCGATAATTCAGGTTATCCTGTAAACATCACTTATAGTATTGCTTCCGGAAGCTTATTCTCAACAGGAAATACAATAATAACCGTTACTGCTACCGATGCTGCATCAAACACAACAACAGGTAGCTTTACCGTAACCGTACTGCCAACTGTAGTAGCCCCTGTTACAGGTATTACCAATGTGTGTGTGGGTTCTGCTACTACTTTAGCTACTGCTTCAACCGGTGGTGCATGGAGCAGCAGTAATCCGGCAGTTGCCACTGTTAATGCAACCACAGGCGTTGTTACAGGAATCACTCCGGGTAGTGTTACAATCATTTATACAAATCAATGTGGCGCCACTGCTTCAGCTACTGTTGTTGTGAGTATTTTAGCTACACCAACAATAACAGCAAGTGGTGCAACTACTTTCTGTGCGCCGGGTACCGTTGTATTAACCTCAGGCTCTGCAACTGGTAATACATGGAGTACAGGTGAAATAACACAGTCTATTACAGTAAATGCATCAGGAAATTATAGTGTTACAGTATCTAATGGAATATGCTCAGCAACTTCTGCTGTAGTAACTGTTACTGTAAATCCAACACCGGCTACGCCAACAATAACAGCAAGTGGGGCAACTACTTTCTGTGCCCCCGGTTCAGTTATATTAACCTCTAGTGCTGCATCTGGTAATACATGGAGTACAACAGAAACAACGCAGGCTATTACAGTGAACACAACCGGTAATTATAGTGTTACTGTATCCAATGGCTTATGTTCAGCAACTTCTGCCGTGGTGCCTGTTACTGTAAATACTGCAGCAACTACGCCAACAATAACAGTAAGCGGGCCAACTACTTTCTGTGCACCGGGATCGGTTGTATTAACCTCAAGTTCAGCAACCGGCAATACATGGAGTACAAATGAAACAACACAATCTATTACCGTAAGTGTATCCGGAAATTATAGTGTTACCGTATCCAACGGATTATGTTCAGCAACATCTGTTTCAGTACCGGTTACAGTAAACCCAACACCGGCTACGCCAATAATTACTGCAAACGGCCCAACTACTTTCTGTACGCCGGGTACTGTTGTTTTAACCTCAAGTTCAGCAACCGGTAATACATGGAGTAATGGGGCAACCACACAGTCTATAACAGTAAGTGCTTCTAATAATTATAGTGTTGCGGTATCTAATGGTTTCTGTTCAGCAAACTCAACAGTTACACCGGTTACTGTAAATGCTACACCAGCTACACCAACAATAACAGTAAATGGTGCAACAACTTTCTGTGCCCCCGGTTCAGTGGTATTAACTTCCAGTTCTTTAGCCGGAAATACCTGGAGTACTAATGAAATAACAGAATCAATCACAGTAACTACACCAGGTAATTACAGTGTTACTGTTTCTAACGGGTTATGTTCAGCTACTTCTGCTGTAGTGCCTGTTACTGTAAACCCAACACCGGCTACTCCAATAATTACAGCAAGCGGATCAACCACTTTCTGTGCACCGGGTTCAGTTGTATTAACCTCAAGTGCTGCAACTGGTAATACATGGAGTACCGGCGAAACAACACAATCTATAACAGTAAGTGTATCCGGTAATTACAGTGTTACGGTTTCTAATGGTTTATGTTCAGCAACATCTGCTGTTACACCTGTAACCGTGAATCCGGCAGTAGCTACTCCAACAATAACAGTTAGTGGGGCAACTACTTTCTGTGCACCAGGTTCGGTTGTATTAACCTCAAGTGCTGTAACCGGTAATACATGGAGTACCGGTGCAACCACACAATCTATTACGGTAAGTGCATCTGGTAATTATGGTGTTACAGTATCTAATGGCAACTGTGCTGCAACGTCTGCACCTGTGCCTGTTACTGTACATACAGTACCGGCTGTTCCAACAATCACAGCAAACGGGCCAACTGTTTTCTGTGCACCGGGTTCAGTTGTATTAACCTCAAGTGCTGCAACTGGCAATACATGGAGCACTGGCGAAACAACACAATCTATTACAGTAAGTATATCAGGCAACTATAGTATTTCTGCAACTAATGGATTCTGTACATCAGCAAGCTCTGCTGCCGTAACAGTTACTGTAAATGCAGCGCCTGCTGTTCCAACAATTACGGCAAGTGGATCAACTACTTTCTGTGCCCCGGGTTCAGTTGTATTAACCTCAAGTGCTGCAACCGGTAATACATGGAGTAACGGAGCAACAACACAGTCTATAACAGTAAGCACAACCGGCAACTATAGTGTTACTGTATCTAATGGTTTATGTTCGGCAAGTTCTGCTGCAGTAGCGGTTAATGTAAACCTGTTGCCTGCAGTAAGCCCAATAACCGGTAATTCAAGTATTAACATGGGTGCTACTGTACAATTGTCTGATAATACACCGGGCGGTGTATGGTCAAGCAGCAATGCAAATGCAACGGTAAACAGCACAGGTCTTGTAACAGGTGTGGCAGCAGGCACAGCTACCATCAGTTACACCGTTACCAATAACACCGGTTGCTCAACTACAGTAACTACGGATATTACCATAAATGATGTGCCTGTTTGTAATGTATTGCCTGTGGCAATTATTACACCGGGTAGTGCAAATACATTCTGTAATAACATAGTTCTTACAGGATCAAGCTCAGTATCTGGTGCAACATACAAATGGGTGTCTGGTTCTGCAGTAATTGGTACATCACAACAAATCACCCTTGATCAGTCTGCAGGTGATGGCATTTACCAATTGTATGTAACAGCTAATGGATGTACAAGTAATGCGGCTGTTTACAATTTCAGGAAACAAGACCTGGTAAACAGTTATACCATACTTGCTTATAAAGAAGTGGAATTTGACAAGTACAACAAAGTGGTTTCCGGCAGTGTAGGTGTTATGAGTGCAAGAGGTGAGGCTGAGTTCAAGAGCTATAGTGCCGTAAACGGTACCGGAGCTTTTGTTAAAGCGCCAAAGATTGATAAAGACGGATCAGGAATCAATATCCCTAACCAGATTATTGGTGCCGCAACTGTTACCCTGCCAACCATGCAGTTTAATACAGCCAGCACGTATAACCTGCCTAATTATACTGCAACACGGAACAATGCAAACCTGTCTGGTAATTATAAAAACCTGACAGTTAAGAGAGGCGTAAGTGTAACCGTATCAGGAACCACCTTTGGAAATATTAAACTGGAAGAAGGCGCAAATATTCGCTTCCTGAGCTCTGTTCTGAATATTGATAATTTAACAGCTTACAGAGGCGCTAAGAATACTAACTATACCTATATCAGCTTTGCTCCAAATACAAGTGTAAGGGTTAAATCCAAAGTAAGTATTGGCAGCCAGGTAATAGTAAACCCTGAGAGCAACCGGGTTACCTTCTATATGGGCGACCTGAGCCATGATGAAGAGAAGTTTACTGTAAAAGGTGAAGACACAAGGGTGATCGCAAATGTATATATGCCGGATGGTAAGTTACGTGTAACAGCAAGTAAGTCTGAAGAAGAAGATCATGACGGACATGGTGAATATGAAGAACATGATGGCAATGATGATGATCAAACAGCCTGCGACCATAAAGCGCATAACGCTAAAAACTGTATGCACAAGGGTCATGATCATAACGATTGCGACCACAAAGCTCATGATGCTTCCAATTGTGGTGATAATGTGTACATGACAGGATTATTTATAGCAGAAGAAGTAGAGAGCAAGGGTAATGCAGTGATCTGGAGTAATTACGATTGCAGTGCGGCTGCTCCGGCGATACCAACTATGACAACCGTAATCACTGTAAAACAGCAGGTTGCTTCAGAAACAGCAGAAACTGTAACTACCCAGGAAGAGCTGAAAATAACTGTAATGCCAAATCCAAGTACTACTTACTTCACGTTGAAACTGGAGAGTAAATACCAGACACCGGCTAATCTGCGTGTAATGGATGCCAACGGCAGGGTAGTAGATGCAAAATCTAAGATCGCTTCTAATAGTACGTTCCAGATTGGACATAACTACAGCAGTGGTACTTATTATGCTGAACTGATCCAGGGAACCCACCGCAAAGTGGTACAACTGATCAAAGTAAGAGGATAACGATACTCAATACTAAATCAATACAAATGAAAAGCCGCTTTAGAAGTGGCTTTTCATTTTTTGGTACCCACCACCCCAAAATACTTCCCCTATCAGCCTACCCTTTTGTTAGTACACAATAGGATTCTTTTTTAGACGTTTATACTTACATGTTGTATTATCATGATCTGATTCCTGAAATAAGTAGGAAAGATCAGATTCTCTACTAACCTTAAAACCCCCTTGCATGAAGAAAGCGCTACTTGCATCTGCAGTTACTGTCGTATTGATTTTATCAATCTTTTCTACGCCCTCTTTTGCGACAGATCTCAGTAGGAAAACAGCTAAAACAGCTTCTTTAATAAACAGATCGATTGTTGGAACGTACCCGGTAAACGGGAAAGACATTCTAAACAATATCGTTATCTCAAAACCGGGCAAAATAAGTGTGGTGAATGATCCGGGACAGTGTGGAGCAGTTGTAAAACTGATTACTCCATATGCTTACGATGTAAACGGGTCGCCTGTAACTGTTACCAATGACGCACCTGCTTATTTCAATGTAGGAACAACAGTTGTTATATGGACAGCAACGGATACATTGGGCAATTTTGATACCACTACGCAAAAAATAACAGTGATCGATAATGAACTCCCTACGATACAGGTTACCAATGTTTCCGTATCTAATGATTTAGATAAATGTGGTGCTATTGTAAATATCGGAACCCCTGTTACTGCTGATAACTGCGGTGTGGTAAGTGTTACTAATAATGCTCCCGCTTTTTTTCCGGTGGGCACCACTTTGGTTACCTGGACAGTAACTGATAAGGCTGGCTATACAAATACAGCCATACAGTCTGTAACAGTAACCGATTCTCAAAAACCTTTAATTAAAGCGCCTTCCACTATAACTGTTTATGTAAGTAAAAGTAGTGGCAGTGTATCTAACCTTAATCTCGGAACACCTGTAACATCTGATAACTGCGGAGTACAGCGTGTGAGCAATAATGCCCCTGCAACTTTTTATGTAGGTACCACTTATGTAACATGGATCGTAACAGATTTAAGTGGCAGCACAGCCAGTGCAGTACAAAAAGTAGTTGTTAAAGTAGGTAGTACCAGGAAAAGATCCAATGCCACAGAACCTGATGCCCTGATAAGCGGGAAAACATTCAGGGAAACAGAATCTCTGCCCGAAGAGTTAAAAATTATTGTTGCACCTAATCCAAGCGCTGCTTATTTTACACTCAGGCTGGAAAGCAAATATAATACACCAATGATGCTTCGCGTAACAGATGCACTTGGCCGCCTGGTAGATGCAAGATCAAAACTGGCGGCAAATACTACCTTGCAGATAGGCCATAACTATCGGGCAGGATCTTATTTTGCTGAAGTAATTCAGGGCCCTCAGCATAGGGTGGTACAATTAATAAAACTGAAATAACACTGCTCCCTTTATTGAACCAGAACAATGCCCGTTTGCTTATGTTAACGGGCATTGTTTTGTAGTATACTCAATAGTGTTTCAATGCCCGGCAGTCCGCTTTAAATGGGTTGCACAGGTATGCTGATAAAGACAGATTTTTCCCCTTGCAGGCTTGCACATATCTGCGGCCCATCTTCCTTTTGTGATTTGTAGAATTTGTACTAATCATTTTGAGTTGTATTCCGAGCCTGTTTGCTATATACTGCTACCGTTTTTTCAAATTGAGACTATAAGATTCTGCTGTTAAATTTCATCTCTTTATAGTGGCAGATGAGATCAGTATTCAGCCACCCTTTAAAGGAAATGATATGATACAGCAAATAGTAATCACCAAAAAAGATAACACACAGGCCTGTGATGATTTTGTTTTTTGTCAGAACTGCCTGCCTGTTGTGCCTATTAATGAGATTGAAAGGAATAATAAGTTATCAGATTTTAATATAGACTATTCGGAAATGCAGGAGCCGCTGAAAGACCTGGCCAAACTGGCCGCAAAAGTGGCCGGTACATCTGTATCACTGATTAACCTCATTGATTCTTTTACACAATGGACTGTCTGTAATTACGGACTATCAATAGAACAGATTGGCAGAGAAGAATCGGTATGCCAGTACACCATCCTGAACAATGAAAGTTTGGAAGTAAAAAGCCTGGTAGCCGATGAACGGTGTACTCACTGCCATTATATTACAGAAGAGACGGGGTTGGATTATTATTATGGTGTTCCGCTGCAAACAGACGATGGATTTAATATCGGAACCTTATGTGTATTGGATAAAACAGGTAAGGTCATTACATCAGAAAAAACAGAATTACTGAAGATAATCGCCCATGAAATAGTGAACAGGCTGATGATCAACCTGGAAGTGCAAAAACTAAAAAACAGGGTTACTGAAGCCAAAGAATCTCAAAGAAGGGTGGCGCACGATATCAGGGGACCATTGGGTGGTATTATCAATCTTGCACAGGTTATCAGCATACAGGGCGATAGTAATAAAATGAAGGAGGTACTCGAATTTATTGACCTAATTCAAACCAGCGGCAGATCACTTCTTGAGCTTACCGATGAAATATTATCGATAGAAAAACAACTAACGCCCAGATCATCTGAAGCTGTTGCAACGCATGAATTCACACTGGAAATATTTAAAGACAAGTTAGAAAAATTATTTACCCCACAGGCTTATCATAAGAACATCGATTTTACTGTTAACTGTAAAGACCATAACGGCGCTATCCCTTTCCCAAAAAACAAACTGTTGCAGATCGCAGGTAACCTGATCTCCAATGCCCTGAAATTCACGCCCAAAAATGGAAAAGTTGTGGTTGATCTTTATCTCACTATTACCAGGGATGGTAAACAACTCCATATTCTTGTTAACGATTCAGGTGTTGGGCTGGATGAACAAAGTATCCAATACATCAAGGATGGTACGGCTACCTCATCCAATGGAACACATGGTGAATCAGGTTATGGTTTCGGGCTGTCATTGGTGAAACATTTGCTGGATGGACTTAACGGCAGCATGAATATTGCTTCAAAACCCGGTGTGGGTACTTTATTTGAGATCAGTATACCGCGAATGTGAATAAAGCAGTGATCGGCTTATGAATAATTAAATGCACAAGCAGCAGAACGGATAACAAAGCAAACTGATCAGCTTTTATCCAAAATATCATAGGTTTGTGGCAGACGATCCCTACAAAAAATGAAATACTCTCAAACTATCGGAATAGCTGCTACATTGGCCATGATGGCCATTTGTTTTTTGCCCTGGAGTTTTATTGCCAGTCAGCAGATAACCGTAACAGGCTTTGGTGCAGCAGGAACCAATTATGGGAAACCGGGGTTGTTTAATTTCGCTTTTGGAATTATCATGATCATCATGTTCTTCGTGCCTGCTATATGGTCAAAACGTACCAATGTTTTTGTTGGGGCGATCAACCTTGCCTGGGCGTTCCGGAATTATTTATTACTTTCCGCCTGCATGATGGGCGAGTGCCCCGAAAAAAAGACCGCATTATATTTATTGATAGGTCTCGCAGTAATTATACAACTAATGACACTGCTCCCCAGATTACAGGTGAATAACAAATAAAACGCTGTGTGACTTTGTTTCTCGGTGCTCTCTGTGTTAAAATATTTTTTTCAACACAGAGCGCACGGAGAGTTGGAGGTTCACAGAGATATTTTAGGAAAGTGTTTCAAGCGATCTTCCGATAATATCCACGCATTCAAGTACCTGCTCTCTATTAATCAATAATGGCGGCGCAAAACGGATCTTATCTCCATGAGTAGGTTTTGCCAAAAGCCCGTTATCTTTTAATGCCAGGCAAAGATCCCATGAAGCATCAGGATTAGTATGTTTGATAACGATCGCATTCAATAACCCTTTACCACGGATAGTGGTGATAAAAGGAGAGGAGAGCTTTGCCAGTTCAGACCTGAGCAGTTGCCCCATCGCTTCTGCATTCTCCGCCATCTTTTCTTCTTTCAGCACTTTTAATGAAGTAATGGCAACCGCACAGGCCAACGGATTACCACCGTAGGTAGAACCATGTTCGCCCGGTTTAATATTCAGCATAATAGCATCATCAGCCAGCACTGCCGATACTGGCAATACGCCACCACTTAAAGCCTTACCGAGAATTAAAATGTCAGGCCGCACATTCTCATGATCACAGGCAAGCATTTTACCGGTACGTGCCAGTCCGGTTTGTATTTCATCTGCAATAAATAATACATTGTATTGGGTACATAATGCGCGAACACCAGCAAGGTATCCATCATCCGGTAATACTACACCGGCCTCACCCTGTATGGGCTCAACCATAAATGCGGCAACATTGGTATTCTGTAAAGCTTTTTCAAGCGCTGCTAAATTGTTATAAGGAACAATCTCAAACCCTGGCATAAAAGGCCCAAAACCCTGGTAACTGCTGGGGTCTGTAGAGGCCGAAATAGCAGCCAGTGTTCGTCCCCAGAAATTACCTTCTGCAAAAATGATTGTTGCTTTATTCTCAGCCACCCCCTTTTTTGCATAAGCCCAGCGCCTGGCCAGTTTGATGGCGGTTTCACCTCCCTCCACACCGGTATTCATTGGCAACACTTTATCATAGCCAAAATAAGTGGTGATAAATTTTTCGTATTCCCCCAGCAAATTATTGTGAAACGCACGGGAAGTAAGTGTGAGTTTTTTTGATTGCGCAATCAATGATTCAATGATCCGTGGATGGCAATGTCCCTGGTTAACGGCAGAATAACCACTCAGAAAATCATAATATCTTTTTCCCTCAATATCCCAGAGAAAAACGCCTTCGCCTCTTTCTAAAACAACAGGTAATGGATGATAGTTATGCGCGCCATATTTTTCTTCCAGTTCAAAATAAGCCAAGGTTTTGTCAGACAATGTCTGTGACATATAATTAAAAATTAAAAATTAAAAAACAGAGAAGCCGGAGAATAGCGGGTAATAGAAGACCAGAAATTATTAATTAATAATTAACCCCGCTTGCGGGGCTCCCCGGGGTGATCGAGAAAGTCTAAATTGAGGCGGAGAAAACGCATAATGTTAATTGGTTGGCAAGTTAATTCTTCGGTACGATTATTTCTAATTAAATCTTTAATTTCAGCTATCATTAACCAAATCATAATTATGAAACTGCTGAAAAGGGTGTTTCTTATTGTTGTGGCGCTTGTTATTATTTTTTCTGCCTATGCATGGGTGAGCGGTAAAACATTTCTGTTTAAGGCGGTAGCCTACAATTTTGCCAATATTGATGATTATAAAAAATTTGCCAATAATACAGTGGCTATTGCTAAACCACAGCCATGGAATGTTTCACCGGATTATAATAAAAAAGCATATCCGGATTCATTAAACAACCTGCTGGAAAGCTTAGGATCTGTTGGGGTACTGATGATTAAAAACGATTCTGTTGTATTTGAAAAATACTGGGACGGATATAGCGATAGTTCCCTGTCTGGTTCTTTCTCTATGGCCAAAAGTATCACCAGTCTGTTGATAGGTGCAGCCCTGAAAGAAGGAAAGATCGGTTCGGTGCAGGACCCTGTTGGAAAATATTTGCCGGAATTTGCAAACGGTGATAAATTAAAAATTAAGATAGTTGATCTGCTTACCATGAGCAGTGGCACTGATTGGAATGAATCTTATATTAATATGTTTTCTGTTACTTCAGAAGCGTATTATGGTTCGGATGTATATAAAACGGCCGCCAGTGTAAAAGTGATAAACAAGCCCGGAACACTGCATTCGTATAAAAGCGGAGATTCTCAGTTGCTGGGACTGATTCTGGAAAAAGTAACCGGCAAATCTTTGAGTGATTACGCTTCTGAAAAATTATGGCAGCCAATGGGGGCGGAGCATCCTGCCTTGTGGAGCACCGATCATGAGAAAGGAAATGAAAAAGCTTACTGCTGTTTTAACTCCAATACCCGTGATTTTGCACGCATTGGCAAACTGATGCTGGACAGCGGTAAATGGAAGGGTACGGCCATCGTAGACAGTGCCTATTATGCTCAATCCATCAAACCCTGTGGTATCATAGATGAAAAGGGCAATGCCTGCAATTATTACGGCTACCAGTGGTGGATCGATCCTGTACATCCCGAAATATTCTATGCGAGGGGAATTCTGGGACAATACATCATCATTATTCCATCTAAAAAAACAATTATCGTACGTTTGGGCAAGAGTACTTCGCCGGTACGGGTTCGTACAATACCCAAAGAAGTAAGGTATTTGATCAATTGGGGATTGAATAGTTGAAAGTATTAATATAAGCACCTTATTTTCGCACAAAATAATTCCATTGGCATTACCAGAAGTTGCAGTTGTTATCCTTAATTACAATGGCAGAACGTATTTGCAATCGTTCCTGCCTACTGTAATAGCATCTACCTATGCCAACCTCCGTATCATTATAGCTGATAATGCTTCTACTGATGATTCACTTGAATTTTTAAAACACACTTATCCCAATATTGAAATACTGACTCATCCGGTAAATGAGGGTTTTGCCGGAGGATATAACTGGGCGCTGAAAGAAGTAGTATCCGATTATTATGTGCTGTTAAATTCGGATGTAGCCGTTACACCGGGGTGGATAGAACCCATTATTGAATTGATGGAAAGCAATCCTGCTGTTGCGGCCTGCCAGCCTAAAATGCTTTCCTGGCGCCAGCCGGATATGTTTGAATATGCCGGCGCCTGCGGCGGATGGATAGACCCATTGGGGTACCCATTTTCGCGTGGAAGGGTATTTGATATATGCGAGAAAGACGAGGGCCAGTACGATGCGGTGATACCTATATTCTGGGCCTCCGGTGCGGCCATGTTTGTAAAAGCCAATATCTATCATGAGCTGGGTGGATTGGATGCTTCGTTTTTTGCGCACCAGGAAGAAATTGATCTTTGCTGGCGTATGCAACTGGCCGGCTATCATATCATGGCCTGCCCTAAATCGGTTGTTTACCATGTAGGCGCCGGAACCTTACCCCGTGGTGGTAGAAAAGTGTACCTAAATTTCAGGAACAACCTGGTAATGCTCTGCAAAAACCTGCCCCGCCAGGAAAAAGCATGGAAAATACCGGTAAGGATAGGATTAGATGCCATCTCTGCCTGGAAAGGCCTGCTTACCGGGGATGTGGATTTCTTTAAAGCTATTTTTTGGGCACATCTGGCCTTTTTAAAGCGGCTCATCACCGATTACCGCCGTGCGCACCCGTCGGCTAAGCCATTAAAACAACTGGATGGCGTGTATCATGGATCGGTGGTTTGGCAATATTTTGTTAACCATAAAACAGGTTTCCGGGAAATTCTTGGAAAGAAGGCCGGATAATTTGTTGCCGTACCTTATTTTTGCACAGCAATTAAAAACTATGTCACAAGAAACTAACGGGAGCACACAAAAAGATTTTACCAAAAGCTGGGTAAACTCATCAAGGTTTTTGTTTTATCTGCAGGTGTTCTGCATTTTAGCATTTGTATTAGGCGGTTGTTATCGTTTGTACAACCAGCGTTATAAGGGTAAACCTGATGTAGAAGTACAAAAAAGTTCTCAGTATAAACCTGAGTACAAATAAAAAACCAATAAAAAATTTTGTCAGGAACTCTGGATGTTTATTTTTGCAGCCCAATAGTTCTTAAACAGGTACGCGAAAGTAGCTCATTTGGTAGAGCACGACCTTGCCAAGGTCGGGGTGGCCGGTTCGAGCCCGGTCTTTCGCTCTAAAAAAGTCCCGTTCCGGCAAAGTCGGGATGGGACTTTTTTTTGGGACGCCTTCTACGGAAGGCAAATTCCTCAAAAGGGATAAGCCCTGGTGGTGGAATTGGTAGACACGCAGGACTTAAAATCCTGTTCGCCGCAACGCGAGTGCGGGTTCAATTCCCGCCTGGGGCACGTATGAAATCTTGAAACCCTTGATAGCATTAGCTTTCAGGGGTTTTTTGTTTTTTGAGGGGACGTAATAGTGGTCGGATTGTTCCTCACTTATAAAAAAAATAACTTAGCAAATCCTACTTGCTGCTGCTGATAAAAACATGCAAACCTGCCAATCCAATTTCATATAAAGTTTAATAGGTATATTCAGAAAAAATGCTGTTTGTAAAAGGCAAATAGAATATGTAATTGTCGATTAGAAAAGACATATCATGAAGCCGCCCGGCAATATAGTGCAGGCATAGGGCAGCCGCTTATTAACCCGGTCAGGCTGCAATGATCTTGAAAAATAGTATAACAATGGCTTGAATAATCACGATAACAAACCCTGCCTGGCAAGAAACTCCAGCTTCTTATTGGCGTCCATCAGCTTTTCCGTCAGCTCCCTGTTCTGGCGCCTTAATTCCAATACTTCGAATGATTTAAAGATGGTATTCTTTACTTCATCCTCATTCCATGGTTTGGAGAGGTATTTGTACACCTGTCCTACATTGATGGCATCAATCACCGCATTAATATCTGCATAGCCGGTAATCAATATCCTGATAGGATCGGGATGTGTTTCAAGGATAGATTGAAAAAATTCAATACCCGTCATTTTGGGCATACGCTGGTCGCTCAGAATCACATGTATGGTTTCTGTTTCTACTATTTTTCTGCCTTCCTCTGCAGACTCGGCTGTGAATATGTTGAAAACTCTTCTGAAGGCGGCTTTAAAAGAAGTTATATTATTGGGCTCGTCGTCAATGTACAAGACATTTATGTCTTTTCCTTCCATGGTTTTTTCGGGGGTTAAAAACATGATTGATAGTTAAATTTAGTGAATTGATGATTTATTCCAATAATTATGCTGAAAAGGCGTATTTTTTTCATTTTTTTACATATAAAAAAGCAGGGCGGCAATGAATGAAGCAACAAAGTTAGATTTTGATATCCGGATACGGGCATTCAGGGCACCTGATGACCCGGAAACCTGCCGCAAATTTATTGAAGGACACAGAAAAGTATTATCTATTTACGGAATAGAAAATATTACCACCAATACAGACGACTGGGTCAATCGTCGTTCCATATTTGTAATTGTAGTTGAATCGCTGGACAGAAATAAATTATATGGCGGGGCAAGGATCCAGATTGCCGATGGTATTCACCCATTACCGATAGAAGACGCCACCGGTAAAATGGATCCCAAAATATACGAGATCGTAAGACAGCATGCCAGAACAGGTGCTGCGGAATTATCAGGCTTATGGAATTCAAAAGAAGTGGCCGGTTTAGGTATTGGCAGTCTTTTCCCCTCACGTGTGGCTGTTGCATTGGCAACGCAGCTTGGTATCAACACTTTCTTTACGCTATGTTCTCCTACCACGGTGCGTTTTAAAGATTGGATGGGAGGGAAGATACTTGATACAGTAGGCATCAACGGTACTTTTTATTATCCTAAAATTGATCTGTTGGCCACTGCTTTGTATTCAGAAGATATGTTTAATCTTTCCGCCACGCATCCCAGAGAAAGAGAAAAAGTGATGTTCCTTCGTAATAACCTGGAACATGTGGCTGTTGAAAAATCGCCGTTTAAAAACCATCTTACCAATATCCATTACGATTTGCAGTTAACCAATGTTGACCCCAAAGAGTTCCAGATAGATTATGAACCTTTCCTGGTAGAGGATAAAAAGTAATAAGCAGAATGAAAAAAATTGTCCTCGCATCCATCAGTAATATATTGATGATCGTTTTACCGCTGCTGGGTAACCCCGCCCTGATGCTGAATGGGAAAATCCTGTTTATCATAGTTGGGAGTATCTGTATGTGGCTCACACAGCCTCCTGTTTCGATGAAGGAGACCAGTGATAAAAAAAGCAGCGACCGATTTTCGGTGGTGCTCATCCTGCTGATGTCTTTGGTAAGTGTGGTGGTGCCGGTGGCAGACTGGGCTTATTTTTCAGGGCACAACAGCAGTGTTACCTTGTTTACTTTTCTTGGGATACTCATGATTGTTACCGGTATTTCTTTTCGTGCATGGGCCGTTAATTCACTGGGTAAATATTTTACAGCAACTGTGCAGATAAAGGAAGATCATAAGCTGGTAAAAACCGGCCCTTACCGTATTGTACGCCATCCAAGTTATACCGGCGCTTTCTTAGCGATTATTGCCGGGGGAGTTATCCTTGAAAGTTTAGCAGGATTTATTATATCTTGTACAGCCATGATCATTGCTTACTACGTAAGAATAGGAATTGAGGAAAAAGAACTGGTGGCCCGTTTTGGCAATGATTACCTGGCGTATAAAAAGGATACCAAAATGATTATTCCGTATGTTTTCTAAAAACGGCCCCCCCCTGTTTTATAATACCAATTCCAAACAACCTTCTGTTAAAGAGAAGGTGATGAAAGGAATGCTGTTTTTTCTCGTTTCTTTACTATCATTCACGCATACTGCGTTTGCCCAGGTAGCCGCTGTTACAAATGAAAACCCATCTTATACCATTTCTGCCAGCTTAGAAGAAATGGTTGACAGTGCCGGCGTATCAACTGTAGAGCAGGTATTGCAAAAAGGCAGGTTTATAAATACAAATGGTAAGATCCCTATCTTCCCAAATACTATCAAAAGCGTCTGGTTCAGGTTTTCAGCAGCTAACCGGTCGGCCTCATCTTCCCTTTTCCTGGATATTGCCTATCCCAATCTTTCCCGGGTTACTTTGTATAAAGTAGATTCACAACGGGTAAGTTTATTAGGCGAGGCAGGTAACGATGTATTAGCTTCTCAGGATATTGCCGGATCACCCAATATTGTTTTTGATCTTAAATCGGCACCGGGCTCATCACAACAATACCTGTTACATGTTTACAGCCGGCACCCGATCATTGTTCCAGCAAAAGTACTTACGCATGATGCCTTGTTTGAGTCTGTTAACCTGCAGGACATTATTACCAGCGCCTACCTCGGCGTTCTGGCAGTGATGTTTTTGTATAATCTTTTCCTGTTTTCTGCCACTAAAGACAACAGCTATCTCATTTATGTTCTTTATATACTCTTTCTCGGACTGGCTCAAACCACCATTGCGGGCTACGCATACAGGTATCTATGGCCCAACTATCCAGGAATAAATAATTATTCCGTTGTGCTTACTTCCTCCATGTCGGCTTTGGGAGGATTGTTATTCAGCATGCATTTCCTGAGAACATCATTCTACGCTCCCAGAGTGCACAGGTGGCTGCAACTGCTGGCGGTTATTTATGTAGCGGGTATTATAAGCGGTTTGTTTTCCAATCTTTCACTCAGTTACCAGATCCTTAATTATAATGGGTTACTGGGTGTGGTATCTGTATTGTCAACCAGTTTCTATATTGCTAAAAAGCATTTCAGGCCGGCCTATTTTTATCTCACGGCATGGTTGTTTTTCCTGTTCACTTTTATCATCCTTATTTTAAGGAACCTGGCTGTATTACCGTATAATAATTTCACCACCTATATAATTTATGTTGGTTCTGCCATGGAGATCGCATTGCTTTCTATTGCCCTGGCTGATAAGATCAATGTGTTACGGAAAGAAAAAGAACAATCGCAGGCCGAAAGTTTGCGCAGGTTAGAGATAAACGAAAAATTAGTGAGAGATCAGAACGTGATGCTGGAGAAAAAAGTGGCCGAAAGAACGGAAGAACTCCAGTCATCCAACAGTAATCTCAGCAACGCCTTACAGAATCTGAAAGATACGCAGATACAATTGGTGGAAGCTGAGAAGATGGCTTCACTGGGTCAGTTAACAGCGGGGATTGCCCATGAGATCAACAACCCGATCAACTTTGTTAAATCAAATATCAAACCCTTACAATTAGATATTAACGACCTGCTTGAAGTGATTGAGGAGTACGAAAAATTACATACTGCGTCCGGTGATGATATACCCAGTAAGCTGAACAATATTGAAAAGCTGAAAAAACAAATTGATATTGACTATGTAAAAAAGGAGATAGATAACCTGGTAAAAGGAATTAAAGAAGGTGCGGAACGTACCGCTGAAATTGTTATGGGACTAAGAACTTTCAGCCGTTTGGATGAGAGCGAGGTAAAAACCGTTAATATTCACGAAGGGCTTGATTCAACGCTGGTATTGTTGAAAAATGTGGTCCCGGACAATATCAAAATAGACAAGCATTTTGAAGCCATTGGTGATATAGAGTGCTTCCCCGGTAAGCTCAACCAGGTGTTCATGAACATACTCAGCAACGGGTTACAGGCCGTGAAGGGGAAAGAAGAACAGTCTGATCATGAGTCCATCGTGATCTCTACCAAAGATGTGGGCGACCAGATCCTGATCAGTATCAAAGACTCCGGTATGGGCATGACCGATGAAGTGAAACAGAAAATATTTGATCCCTTCTTTACAACCAAGGATGTGGGAGAGGGCACTGGATTGGGATTATCTATCGTGTATAAGATCATACAAAAACACGGGGGTAAAATAGAAGTTATATCTTCAAAAGGAAATGGTGCAGAATTTTTAATAACTTTATTTCATAAGCTACCGGAATCAGTAATCGATTAATCCAATTCCCCCTAATGAACAATTATACCGATTCAAAGATCAAAGTGTTGTACCTGGATGATGAATCCAATAACCTCCTGGCATTCCAGGCAGGTTTCAGAAGACATTACGATGTGTTCACCGCCAACACTGTTCCTGAAGCGTTAAGTATTCTTAATGATAATGATGAGATACACGTGATCATAGCCGATCAGCGTATGCCCAAAACCACAGGGGTAGAATTTTTTAATATCATCAGGAAAGTTCACCCTAATCCTATAAGAATCCTGCTTACCGGGTATTCCGATCTGGAAGCTATCATTGATGCCATTAACAAAGGCGAGATCTTCCGTTACATAAAGAAACCATGGGATGAGATCGAACTGATGAATGCCATCAAAAATGCCTATGAATTATACCAGACAAGAAAAGAACTGAAAGACAAGATTGGTGAACTGGAACGAACCAATGACGAGCTGAACCGTTTTGTATACAGCACTTCGCACGATCTCCGGTCGCCATTGTCTAATATACTCGGCATTTTAAATGTGGCCAAGCTGCAACATCCTGTAAGCGATCCAACGGAATACTTTGACATGATCGAGAACTGCGTGAACAAAATGGATGGCTTTATCCATAAGATCATCGAATATTACAAGGGTATCCGGTTGGATGAGGTAAATGAGAATGTAGACCTTGGCCAGATGTTTACCAGCAGTATTGAATTGTGCAACATGCAAAACCCGCAGATCAAATTCGAGGTCACCGTAGAGCAGCAGGTGCCTTTCAGTTGCGATGCTTTCCGCTTGTCGCTGATCCTGAATAACCTTATCTCAAATGCTGTGAAATATCAGCGCGAAGATGAAGCCAATCCTAAAGTGAAGCTGACAGCCCTGGTAAATGAAAAACAGGCAAGGATCAATATCGAAGACAATGGCGTTGGAATTATTGAAGACCATGTAAACAAGATCTTCCAGATATTCTTCCGCAGCACAGATTTCAAGAACGGCCTGGGAATTGGTTTGTATATCGTAAAAGAAGCCCTGACACGTATTGGCGGAGAAATATTTGTAAAATCTGAATTCGGCAAAGGAACCACGTTCACTTTAACGGTGCCTAATCAATACAATCCTGAGTCTCAGTCGGAGTCTGAATAGGTCTTTACTCGTAAGTGTATTCGATCCGGCCTGCCAGTTTTTTCTCTTTATCAAAGCCGGTCTCTTTCTGCTTCAACCCCTTTTCGTTGTAGCTGTATTTCCAGATAATATAGCTTGAACTGCTCATCGATACCTGCGTCATCTGGCTGATCTTTCCATTTGCATCATATTCATACTGGTAATCTGGCAGAAGTTTCTTTAACCGGGCATTGTATCGTACAATATCTGTGAGCTGATTTTTTTGATCGTAGTAATAGTAATAAGTCTCCAGGTTACGGTTCTTTTTCTTCCAGTGCTCTTCAATAACCAGTCCCTGCTCGTCTTTGATCAATTCAACCAGGGTGGTGTCTGTCCTGTTTTTTATTTTAAGCATAAACACCGGTTGCCCTGCATCATTATAATTCCATTCATGCGCCTCGGTAGAAACGCTTTTCATGGCTGTATCCGTAGTTGTGAAAAGGATTTTTTGGATCTGGCCTTTATCTGTGTAACTATACTCCGTTTTATTTTCAATGCCATTGCTGCCAGACACGGTCCGTTTCAGTTTACTTAACTCATAAGTTCGGGTGGTAACAGATGATTTGCCGCCAGAGAGCGCCGTGCTTAATATGATCTTTTTACCGTCCATGCTGATCTCTTCTTCAAGAGCAAAGCCTTCGGTTACAGAATTGTCGGCTTCAAAACTGGTGGCTTTTATTTTCCTGATTTTATTTGTCCTGAGTAATTTATATTGATCATTACTAAGCTGTGTAGAAACCATATCATTGAAGTAATACTGGCTATAACCATTGGTGAGCAGAATGGCACAGATAAAGGACAGGAATAGTCTCATGGACGCTTATATTTTTGTCAAATGTACAGGTACAGTTTTCAACAATCCAAAAACATCCTGTGTAATTGTACTTGCCGCAATCATTTAGTTCTGTATTTTTAATCAAACGTTAACAAGTGTCGCATTTACCCGAACGCAAAGAGAAGGCCTGCTTAAATTGCGGAGCTGCTATTCATGGAAGATTCTGCCATGTGTGCGGCCAGGAAAATATTGAGCCGAAAGAAAGTTTCTGGCACCTGGTTACACATTTTATGTACGATATCACCCATTTTGACGGCAAGTTTTTCAGTACACTCAAATACCTGCTGTTCAGGCCGGGATTTCTATCACACGAATACCTCAGGGGCCGCAGGGCATCTTACCTGCACCCGATAAGAATGTATGTTTTTACTTCTGCTTTCTTTTTTCTTGTTTTTTTCAGCCTGCATAAGGAAGATGAGGTTACGAAAGTGAACATAACCAAACCTACTGCCGCTCAATTACTGCATAAATTAGAGAAGAAGAAAGCGTCACTTGTAAAAGATACGGCTGATGAAATGCCCCTAATCGCCAAACGATCTTTAATTACTGTTATTGCAGCCACTGATAGTGATATTGCCCTGATTAAAAGAGACACCACCGCCAAAGATAAATTGAAAACATTGGAGGATTCTTTTAATATGCTTTCTTTTTCTCCCGACAATCCCACTTATAAATCACTGGAAGCCTACGATTCTGTTCAGAAACAATTGCCGGCAGCAAAGAGGGATAATTTTATAGAACGGCGTTTTGCCAGACAGAATATTCATCTTAAGGAAAAATATAATGGAGATGAAAAAGCAATATGGATAGCCGTTCTGAACAGGTTTAAACACTTCTTCCCGCAGATGCTGTTTGTGTCGCTGCCCCTGTTTGCTTTATTACTGCAGTTATTGTACCTGCGACGCAAAAATTTCTTTTATGTAAACCATGTTGTGTTTACCATACACCTGTACTGTGCAACATTTATTATTATCCTGGCCAACATTGCAATGGAATCTTTATGGAATATCTTTGGCAAATACCCGGGATGGATGGGAGGTCTGTTTATGTTGGCAGGATGTTTCTACTGGTACAAAGCGCTTCGTAATTTTTATGAACAACGGCGGGGTAAAACCATCCTTAAATATTCTCTGGCACTGTTCCTGTCAATTTTTATTATGGCTTTCCTGTTTACCCTGTTTTTTATTTTCTCGGCCATGGCCATTTAAACCGTTTATATGCAAAACACTGCGGATAGTTTTTTAAGATTAGTAAAGATCATGGATGAACTGCGCGAGCAATGCCCATGGGATAAAAAACAAACCATTCATACCCTGCGCCCCTTAACCATAGAAGAAACCTATGAACTGGCCGATGCTATTACTGATAATAGCTGGAAAGGAATTAAAGAAGAACTGGGCGATCTGATGCTGCATATTCTCTTCTATGCAAGGATAGGAAAAGAAGAAAAACAATTTGAATTAAAAGAAGTGATAGACGGAATCTGTGAAAAACTGATCTTTCGCCACCCGCATATTTACGGAGACGTTACAGTTGCCAATGAAGAAGATGTAAAACGTAACTGGGAAAAACTGAAAATAAAAGAAGGAAAAACCTCTGTGCTTGGCGGGGTGCCACCTTCTTTGCCCGCTGTAGTAAAAGCAACCCGTATACAGGAAAAAGCCAAACAGGTGGGTTTTGAATGGGAGAATAAAGAAGATGTATGGAAAAAAGTAGAAGAGGAGATAGGCGAATTGAAAGAAGCCATTCAGTTGGAATCAAAAGAGAAGATTGACGAGGAGTTCGGGGATGTTTTGTTCAGCCTGATAAATTATGCACGGTTTTTGCATGTAGATGCGGAAGGGGTTCTGGAGAAGACCAATAAAAAATTCATTTATCGCTTTCAACAGATGGAAACCATTGCTGCAGCACAGGGAAAGAAGCTGGAAGACCTGTCGCTTACCGAAATGGATGAGATCTGGAACGAAGTGAAAAAGCAAACCGCTCATACTTGATCCATTCATTCAAACAAGCAGCGTTTAAACATGGTTACCTGGTTATTACGGCCGCATGGTTGTATACCCTCTCTTTTATTTTTATCAATTACTGGAGTTACCATTCTTCTCCCCAAAAAGTCAGGAATAAATTAGAAAACAGGCTCCAGGCAATGGAGCACCGCTTTGATGCAATAGTTGCAGATACTGCAACACTTTCCTCTTTACTCAACCCTGCTAAAAATATAACAGACCCGGTTACGGAGGATATGGGATTGTTTTTATATAGGATGAAGGGTAACGATATTACACCCGATATTGTTTATTGGAACACCAACCGCATTTATATCAATAGCGATGATCTGCACCGAAAAGACAACCGCTACTTTGTAGAATACCAGAATGGCGATTTTGAGATGATCAAAAGGACCATTCAACTGCGCGGACAAACCTTTGCTGCATTTGCCATGTTGCCGGTGCGATGGTCCTATTTCATCCAGAATAAATACCTCCGTTCAGATTTTGCAGGACATACCGGCTTAGATGAGCAGTACGAGATCAGCAACAATGCCCATGCGCTTCCGGTTTATTCTGTGAGTGGCGCAGAGATGTTCAGGATTGAGCTGAAGCCCGGCAAATCCTTTATTTCGTATGATGTGATCACGGTTATTCTGCGGGTATTGTCTATTATCCTGTTATTGATTTTTTTACATACTATAGCACAGGATCTGGTTGGATTATATCGTTTCAAAACAGGCTTTATTTTTCTGCTCCTTGCCGTGCTGTTGCTGCGGTTGATTGCTTACCGGTTCTCATTTCCGTTTGATTTCAGCAAATTACCCCTGTTCGATCCCTCGGTATATGCGTCCAATTTTCTGCATCCATCATTGGGCGATCTGCTGGTAAATGCGATACTCCTCCTCTGGCTGGTTACTTTCTATCAAACCCATAACGATCACCTGCCCTGGTTCAGATTCAGTATTCCCCCAAAATGGGTTCATTACATCAACCTGTTTGTATTAACGCTGATCTGCATTCTGATGGCCGGTGGCATTATCAGCCTGGTGCGCGATTCCAAAATATCATTCGATGTTACCAATATTTTCAGCCTGAACATTTATAGTGTAACAAGCTTTGTGATTCTTTGCCTGCTGGTGCTATCCTTTTTTAATCTTTCTCAGATACTACTGAAGAACGTTGTAAAATCTGATATGCCGTTATACCAGCAATGCCTTGTGGTTGCGATCTATGTATTTGTTTTCCTGATCCTGATGCCTTCATCTGCAGATGTGCCCATGTATTTGTGTGTACTGGCCTGGTTATTGGCATACCTGTGTTTATTAAATTTCAGGAAGGCTGATTTTGGGATCACATTGTCGCGCTCTTCTTTCTTTATTTTTTGGGTGATGATCTTCGCCATGTCCATTGCCTCCATGGTTATTTACGAAAACCGGATTGTTGAATTCGGGCAGCGGAAAAGGATTGCAGAAAAACTCGCCTTACAAACAGATCCTTCGGGAGAAAACCTGCTGAATATTGCCGCTACTAATTTTGATGACCAGTTTCTTACTGAAAATTTTCACCGGCTGGCAGGAAGCGAATATTCCAATAAATTTATCAAAGACAGCCTGATCAACCAGAATTTCTCCGGCTATCTCAATAAATACGATACCCGTATCAATACGTATGATAGCCTGTTTCATCCTTTGTATAATGAGGATTCTGTTAGTTATGCCAGTTTGAAGATGATCCTGCTAAACCAGGCAAAACCAACGGTTATTCCCGGACTATACAGTTATGAGAACCAGACTGAAGGATTCAGTTACCTATACCAGAAAGAGATCCGGGATTCGGGCAGCATCATCGGTTACCTGTTTGTAACCGTAAAATCCAAACGTTATAAAAGCGAGGCATTGTATCCCGAATTGTTCAACCAGGTGCAGGATATCGCTTCCGACCTGAATACGAATTATGCCTATGCAGTGTATAACAATGGGCGGCTTATCAACCATTTTAATACCTATGGTTTTCCATCCGTATTATCAAAAGACCAGATACCGGTATTCGAGTTTTCGCATAAACAGGTTAAAAACTTTAGTGAGCTGTGGTTCAACAGCGGTAATAATAAACAGGTGCTTGTTGTAAAACGGAGTGCCTGGTTAATGGAATCGGTTACCTTATTCGCGTATCTCTTCTGCTTTTTCCTTTGTATTATCCTGATCTTTCATGTGGGAAGCGATATACTGAAAACAAAGTTTAAATGGGCGGGATTCCGGCAAATGTTCCGTCTTAATATCCGCTCACAAATACAGGCCACCATTATATTCCTGAGTGTATTCTCTTTTATTGTGATCGGTATTGCCACTATTTCCTTTTTTATTCTCCGCTTTCACCGTAATAATGAAGAGCGATTATCGAAATCCATCCAGGTAATGGCCAATGAAGTGAACAATAAAATGAATTCACTTTCGGCTTTTGATGATCTGCCCGATAATATCGGCATCCGTTCCGGCCTCGAAAAAACCATTGCCGAAATATCCGACCTGCATAACGTTGATATCAATTATTATAATCTTACCGGCAACCTCGTTATCTCTACCCAGCCTTATATTTATAACAAACACCTGCTCAGCTCACTCATGGAGCCGCAGGCTTACCGTCAATTACAGTCCCTGCATAGCATACATTACCTGCAGTCAGAAAAAGTGGGCTCACTTGAATACCTGAGTATTTATGTTCCGCTAACAGATGAGAAGGGGAATAATTATGCCTACCTCAACATCCCATACCTTAATTCGCAAAGCGAACTGAACCAGGAGATCTCAGGTTTCCTCGCAACACTGATCAACCTGAATGCTTTCATCTTCCTGGTTGCCGGAGCTATTGCTTTCTTTTTAACCAGTCGGATCACCGCATCGTTCAGCCTGATCGGTAAAAAAATGCAGGACATGAACCTGGGCCAGATCAATGAAGCGATCCTTTGGAACAGGAATGATGAGATAGGGATGCTGGTGAATGAATATAATAAGATGGTAAAAAAACTCGAACTCAGTGCCCATGCATTGGCGCAGAGCGAAAGGGAAGGCGCATGGCGCGAAATGGCCCGCCAGGTGGCGCACGAGATCAAGAACCCGCTCACGCCAATGAAATTAAGCATACAGTACTTGCAGAATGCCATTCAGAAAGGGGCACCCAATGTAAAAGAGCTGTCTTCCAATATGGCTATCACGTTAATTGAACAGATAGATCAGTTATCAAAAATAGCCGGTGATTTTTCTCAATTTGCCAATATCGGTAATGTAAAAATTGAACGGTTTGATCTGACCGAAGTATTGGCATCGCTTATCAGGCTCTACAGTACCAATCCACGTATACATATCGAATGGTATAAGGAAGAAGGCAATTATGAGATCCTGTCCGACAGGGCACAGATGAACCGTTTGTTCACTAATCTCCTGCAAAACGCGATTGAAGCAGGCGAGGGTTCGTCTGCGCTCATCAACCTGGTGATCAGCCAGAAAACAGAAAATGATCAGATCCTCCTGTCATTCAAAGACGATTCAGGTGGTATCCCCGATAAAATGAAGGAGAACATCTTTACCCCCAACTTCACAACCAAATCATCCGGAACAGGCCTAGGACTTGCTATGTGTAAAGGCATTGTAGAAAAAGCAAACGGTCATATCTGGTTCGAATCGGAAGAAGGAGTAGGAACCACGTTCTACATCAAACTCCCAATGGCAGGAGAGAAGAAATAAATTGCGCCTTAGCGCCTTTGCGAGCAATTATTTCACGCCAGGGCGCCTAGGCGCAAAGAAATTCCTTATCTTCTCTTAGCCTGTTGATTAAGCACAAACGCTTCAAATGCAGCTAAAGAAAAACTGCTCAGGTTGTGTTCTTTGGTTAATCCTGCTTTTTGCGCCACCAGTACACCATACCGGCAATCATCAAACCCATCAATCGCATGCGCATCAGGGTTGATAGAGATCAGTACATTTTTCTCTAATGCCTCATCAATCCAGCGCCAGTCAATATCCAGTCGCCGAGGATGTGCATTCAGTTCAATCACCACATTATTGGCCGCACAGGCATCTATGATCTTTTTATGATCAACCGGGTATCCGTTCCTGCTTAGCAGTAAGCGGCCCGTCATGTGGCCAAGAATGGATGTGTAGGGGTTCTCAATTGCTCTCAATAAGCGCATCATGGCTTTCTCTTCGTTCATTTTCAGATTGGAGTGAACGGAAGCAATAACGATGTCGAAGCCAGACAATACAGCATTACTGTAATCCAGGCTGCCATCATTCAGTATATCGCTCTCTATACTCCTGAAAATTTTAAATGGAGCAAGCTTTGCATTCAGTTCATCGATCTGCTGGTGCTGCGCCCTGATTCTTTCTTCCGTGAGTCCATTTGCATAAAAGGCAGATTTGGAGTGGTCGCTGATAACAAGGTACTGCAGCTCTTTTTCAATAGCCCCTTTGGCCATCTGCTCAAGGGTATGCACCCCATCGCTCCAGTTGCTATGGCTATGTATGATGCCTGCAATATCTGCGGGTTGGATCACATCAGGCAGCTTACCTGATCTGGCCTGTTGAATAATGGCAGCATTTTCTCTTTGAAAAGGGGGGATTGGGTTACTATCAGCCGCAGTAAAAATGGCTTCTTCAGAATCATAGGTCCCGAGCGGATCCCATCCGCTTGCCTCATTCCATGCGGTAAGAAACGAGTCACTGCAGGCAGTTTGAAAAACTTTGCCTGTAAAATGTTCCTTTGGCGCATAATGAAAGCCGAGTGTTACATTCTCTTTTCCTTTGAAAGAAATATACGCATCTGTTTCTGTAACAACATCAAACTCATTCGATGTAAAGAAGTTTTTTAATTGACTGATGGTTGCAGTAGACACCCATTCAAGCGTATTAATGATCTCCATCTGCCGTCTGAACTCACCTGTTAATTCAAACTTTGCTCCTTCAAAAGTATTTTTCAGTTTGGTATCAAAAGTCCCGGCAAATGATGCTATCTGTTGATATAGATAACTACCCAATGCACCCAGATAAAATTCAATCGCTTCTTTGATGTTCTGTTGTGTTTTTTCGCCAAAACCTTTGTAAAGGGTAAGGCGGTTTTCGTTACAGGCATATAACAGTTCACCCAAAGATTCTATCTCCAGTTCCTTCCAAATGGTGGCAATTTTCTTCGGACCGATACCTTTGATGCCCAGCATGTCTAAAATGCCGGGAGGGGTCTTTTGAAGGTATTCGTTCAAAATACCGAGCTGTCCGGTCTCTATTTGTTCAACAATTTTTTTACCAATAGCATCACCTATACCCCGGATAGAAAATATTTTGTCTACACGTAATTCTGCTAACGGCGTAGGTAATTTATCAATAGTGAAAGCAGCAGAAGCGTACGACTTTGCCTTGAAACTATTGTCGCCATGTATGTCCATTAACTTGGATAATAAGGAAAAGTTTTCTGCTATTGCATAGTTGTCCATATCGTTGCTGGTATTGGGTTTCGAAGGTAGGAAATAAAAAAGTCCCGGTGTTTACCGGGACTTAAATCTATTTCTGCGTTAGAAATAAGAAGGCTACTATTTTTTAGCGGCTTTCTTAGCAGCTTTTTTAGGAGCAGCTTTTTTTGCAGCTTTTTTAGGAGCAGCTTTTTTTGCAGCTTTTTTAGGAGCAGCTTTCTTTGCAGCTTTTTTAGGAGCAGCTTTTTTTGCAGCTTTTTTAGGAGCAGCTTTCTTTGCGGCTTTCTTTGCAGTTGCCATGTTTTTGTAGATTTAATGGTTAGTTAATACCTTAAAAGTAAAAACTTATTTGGAACTACAAAAAAATATTTTTAGGCAGTCACTTCTACGGGTGAAACCGAGATAGTGGTTTTATCGTTTCTGCCTTTTTTAAATTCAACAACACCATCAGTTAAAGCGAACAAAGTGAAGTCAGTTCCAACACCAACATTCTTGCCGGGATGGTAAACAGTTCCTCTTTGACGCACGATGATATTACCTGCGAAAGCGGGTTGGCCGCCATATATTTTTACACCTAAACGTTTGCTTTGTGAATCACGGCCGTTCTTTACGGAACCTTCACCTTTTTTGTGTGCCATAGTTTTTTGTTTTAAAGACTAAAAAATAAATACAGCAGAACGGATCTTCCTGTTCTAAATTTTAATCGTTAGCGCTTACTAAGCGATACTTTCAATTTTAATTCTTGTGTAATGGGTTCTGTGACCATGCTTCTTGCGGAAGCCCTTTCTTCTTTTCATCTTAAAGGCGATCACTTTATCACCCTGTACCAGGTCGCTGATTATTTCTGCTTTAACAACTGCCTTTACAGCACTGCCAGTAGAAATCGTTCCGCTGTTGTCAACTAACAACACTTCGCTGAACTCAACTTTGTCTCCGGTTTGACCTTGCAGGTGAGGCACATACAGGCTTTGACCTTCCTGTACTTTAAACTGCTGACCTGCGATTTTTACAACTGCTAACATAGCTACCAAAATTAGGACGGCAAAGGTAAGGTTTCATGCCCGAAAAATGCAAACATTTTTGAAATAAATCTTGTCCCCAGAAGTGGAAAAGCCATTTAAGGTTTGGAGTTTGGGGTTTGGGGTTGGGTTTTAAAGACTTTTTTTAGTTAAATATCAGCTTTAACCCCAAACCCCAAACTCCAAACCCCAAACTTCCTCTATTTTTGCCAGCCTTACGATCTGAAAGCTATGAATCTGAAATCCTTATTGGCCAAACCATTTGCCAATTACATATATAATAAGACCCGCAAAGGGATGCAAACCGCCCTTGAAGACCAGGAAGCTATCCTGAAAATGCTTCTAAAGACCGGGAAATCAACAGTTTTTGGGAAAGATCACAGGCTGGAAGAGGTTGCCGACCATGCCTCATTTGCTCAGACCGTGCCAATCGGAGACTACGAGCAGATCAAACCCTACATCAACCAGGTTAAAGAAGGAAAACATAATGTGCTTTGGAAGGGCAAGCCTATCTATTTTGCCAAAACCAGTGGAACCACCAGCGGGGTAAAATATATCCCCATTACCAAAGATTCAATTGATAATCATATTAATACAGCCCGCAATGCCCTGCTTTGTTATATGGCCGAGACAGGGAATGCAGCTTTTGCCAGTGGGAAAATGATCTTTTTAAGCGGTTCGCCCGAATTGGAGCGGATAGGGGATATTCCTACAGGCCGGTTAAGCGGGATCGTGAACCACCATATACCCAGTTACCTCAGGTCAAACCAGCTACCCAGTTATGAGACCAATTGTATTGAAGATTGGGAGACAAAATTAGATAAGATTGTAGAAGAGACCATTAATAAAGACATGACCCTCATCAGCGGCATACCGCCGTGGATGCAGATGTATTTTGACCGTTTGATGGAGAAAAGCGGAAAAAAAATAGGAGACCTGTTCCCTAATTTCAGCGTGATGGTACAGGGGGGGGTAAATTTTCAGCCGTATAAAACAAGGTTGTTTGAAAGTATTGGCAGAAAAGTAGATGCGATAGAACTGTTCCCTGCCAGCGAAGGTTTTTTTGCTTTCCAGGATTCGCAGGAGGCGGAAGGGCTTTTGTTGAATACCAACAGTGGTATTTTTTATGAATTTGTGCCTGCCGGAGAAATCTTTTCAGAGAATCCTACCCGTTTAACCCTGAAAGAGGTAAAAACAGGCGAGAATTATGCCATGATCATTAATAGCAATGCAGGCTTATGGGGCTATAACCTGGGAGACACTGTTAAGTTTGTAAGCACCGACCCTTACCGCCTGGTGGTTAGCGGCCGTATCAAACATTTTATCTCTGCTTTTGGCGAACATGTGATTGGAGAAGAAGTGGAACAGGCTTTATTAAAAGCTGCCACCGAAGAAGGAGTTAAGGTTACAGAGTTTACCGTAGCGCCAATGGTAGAACAGGGCAAAGGCAAAAGCTACCACGAATGGTTTATTGAATTTGAAAGCGAGCCTGCTGATATGGAAAAGCTGAGCTGGAAAGTAGATACTTATTTGCGGGAGAAGAATGTGTATTACGATGACCTGATCAAAGGCAATATCCTGATGCCATTACAGATCAGGAAGATCAGGAAAAACGGTTTTATTGATTATATGAAATCGGTTGGAAAATTAGGCGGGCAGAATAAGGTGCCGAGGTTGAGCAACGACAGAGGGGTGGCGGATGGGCTGAAAGCGTTTGTGGGGTAATTGGGATCCCGCTTGGGCGGGAGGGAAATTGGGAAATTGCAATTTCAAAATTTCCCAATTTCCCAATTCCAAAATCCTTATCATAAGAATAACGTAATTTGTATGGGTAAGCTAAATAATATTAAGAATAACAGATGACTCAGAAACGTATCGCGATATTTGGTTCAACAGGTTCTATCGGGACGCAGGCATTGGATGTGATTGCGGCCAATCCATCTTTATTCTCTGCGGAGGTATTGACTGCGCAGACCAATGATGCGTTGCTGGTTAAACAGGCACTCCAATTTAATCCCAATATGGTAGTGATTGGGGATGAGAAAAAATATCCTGCCGTTAAAGAAGCCCTGCAGCATACCGATTGTAAAGTGTTTGCAGGAGAAAAAGCACTGGAAGAAGTAGCGGCCATGGATTGCTATGATATGATGCTGGCATCCATTGTTGGCTATGCAGGCTTAAAACCCACTTTACGCGCCATCGAAATTGGTAAGCCCATTGCACTCGCTAATAAAGAAACATTGGTGGTTGCAGGTGATATCATTATGCGCAAAGCAATGGAGAAAAGAATCCCCATCATACCGGTGGATAGTGAACACTCAGCCATTTTTCAATGCCTGGTAGGTGAGGGGAGGAACAGGATAGAGAAGATCATTTTAACCGCAAGCGGTGGCCCGTTTCTTGGTAAGAAACCTAATTTTCTGGTGAACGTTAAGAAAGACCATGCATTACAACATCCTAACTGGAGCATGGGCGCCAAGATCACCATCGACTCTGCAACGCTGATGAATAAAGGGTTGGAGATGATTGAAGCCAAATGGTTGTTCAATCTTACCTACGACCAGATACAGGTAATGGTGCACCCGCAAAGTATCATCCATAGCATGGTTCAGTTTGAAGACGGAAGTATTAAAGCACAGATGGGATTGCCCGATATGAAGCTGCCTATCCAGTATGCCATGTCGTTTCCCAACAGGATAGCGAACGATTTTTCACGGTACGATTTTAAGAAACCCGGCACGCTGAGTTTTGAAGAACCCGATGTTAAAACCTTCCGAAACCTGGCACTGGCCATGGAAGCGATGAAACAGGGTGGTAATATGCCCTGTATACTGAATGCCGCCAACGAAATAGCCGTTTATGCTTTTTTAAGAAACCGTATTGGGTTCCTTGATATGACAGAAGTGGTGGAACAAACCATGCAAAAGATAGCTTTCCTCGAAAAACCCACGCTGGAAGAGTATTTTGAAACCGATGGCGAGGCCCGTAACTTCGCGGCTTCTTTGATACATATGTAGTTTAATTAATTTAATCAGTAACACATTTAAATAAATCCCCTTTGGGTGAGATGAGTATGAGTTTATTAGCAATCGACTGGGTAAGTGTAGGTGTTAAAACAGGACAATTCATTCTGTCCTTTTCCATATTGGTGGTGCTGCACGAACTGGGGCATTTTATTCCCGCCCGATGGTTTAAATGCCGGGTGGAGAAATTTTACCTGTTCTTCAATCCATGGTTCAGTCTCTGGAAAAAACAAAAAGGCGAAACAGAATACGGTATCGGCTGGGTGCCCTTTGGCGGCTTTGTAAAGATCGCCGGTATGATTGATGAGAGTATGGATAAGGAGCAGATGAAAACGCCGCCACAGCCATGGGAGTTCCGCTCAAAGCCGGCCTGGCAAAGACTCATCATTATGATTGGAGGAGTGGTAGTGAATGTACTGCTTGCCATTGTAATATTCATTGGTATTACCTGGGTTTGGGGCGAAGAGAACCTGCCGGTTAAAAATCTGAAATATGGTGTTTATACAGATTCACTTGCCAGAAGCATGGGTATTAAAGACGGTGATAATATTGTAGCCATTGACGGAAGAACCATTGAAAACTTCGGCACACTGGAGTCGGAGATCGTATTAAAAGAAGCGAAGCAATTGCAGGTGGTAAGAGAGGGTCAAACCATCAACCTGCCTGTTCCTGATGGCTTCATGAAGAAGATCATCAAGAATAAAAAATTCAGCGGATTGGTTTATCCAAGATACCCGGTGCTGGTAGACAGCGTTTCTAAAACAGCCGATTTCAGAAAAGATAAATTACTGAAAGGGGATAAGCTGATTGCTTTAAATAATCAACCTTTTGAATTTTATCATGAGTTTGATAAACTGAAAAAAGGTTACATGGATTCGGTTGTAAACCTTACCGTACTAAGAGGTGCCGATACTGTTACGGTAAGTGTGAAAGTGAACAGTAAAGGTTCCATTGGTTTTTTTGCTGTGAGTCCGCTGGTGCTGTTTGGCACTGTTACAAAAGAATACACTTTCTTTGAATCTATTCCAATCGGCTTTAACCGTTGCTGGGAAACGCTGAACCGTTATGTAACAGGTTTAAAACAATTGTTCACCGGCAAAGTAGCAGCCAGCGATTCATTGGGCAGTGTGATCAGTATTGGTAATACATTCCCGGGTGTATGGGACTGGGAAAAGTTCTGGACATTAACCGGTATCTTCTCCATTATCCTTGCTTTTATGAACATATTACCTATTCCTGCACTGGATGGCGGGCATGCCTTATTTACATTATACGAGATGGTCAGTGGCCGAAAACCCAGCGATAAGTTCATGGAATATGCTCAAATGGCAGGCATGATACTGTTGTTAGGATTAATGGCATACGCTTTGGGGTTAGACTTTTGGAGACTTTTTAAATAGGGTGGGTTTGGAGTTTGGGGTTGTTAGGGGTTTTTAGGTTGTGGGTTAGGTATAAATACCTATTGTTTGATTTGGGGTGAGGGGTAGTTTTGTGAAAATAGGTTTTGTATGGCTACGATTACCAGGCTGGAAGATCTTGAAATATGGCAATTGGCGAGAAAGTATGCAAAGGAAATCAACCTGGCACTGGCAACAGAGCCCTTTAATTATGAGTTTGGATTGAAGCAACAGATGAAGAATGCATCGGGTTCTATCATGGATAATATAGCTGAGGGTTTTGGACGGGGCAGCAGGAATGAGTTTGTTAATCATCTTACAATTGCGAAAGGTTCTGCTGAAGAATCAAAATCACAATTATTCCGGTGCTTAGATAACGGATTGATAGATGAGGGAAAGCACGTTGAATTATCAGAGGGGGGTGAAACGTTGGTGAGAAGGATAGGGGCGCTGATTCATTATCTGAACAATGTACCCATAAAAGGACAGAAATTTAAAGATCGTTTATAGAAAAGGTTTGCGTTTGAAGTATTGAGGTCCTAAACCAACCCCAGACTCCAAACCCCAAACTCCAAACTGCTCCCGGGGTCGTATTGGTTTTGACAGCATAGGTTGCGGTTGGTGTAAGCATGCAGTGCGTTGCGCGGTCAGCACTTTAATCTGAATGCGAAAACTTCAAATGGCAATACACAGTATGCCATGGCTGCTTAATCAGTGATTAAGTAACCATTTGGGCCGCCGCACAGGTTCGCTTCTTTCCATGTGCCGCCGCCGACTCAAATCAAAAGAAGATGCTGCAACAGAAGGCTGTGACTGTTGCCTAAGACCATCCAGCTAAGCGTTCTGTTGGTTTGTTCATTTCCTGCAGAATGCCGACAAATAATAATGAAATAAGCATGTAGAAAGCTAATGGTAGCGATGTTTGGACGCGGGTTCGACTCCCGCCGACTCCACAAATTTGCCAATGCCGGTCGCCTGACCGGCATTGTTGTTTCATGCAAGTATTGTTGGTCAGGCGACCAACAACGGCGGAAGGTGAGCGATAGTGCTCCCTTGACCTTCTTGAGGAGACGACCAGTTTGTTCGTCTCCTTTTTATTGGTGGTAATTCGTTTAAAATGAATTAGTTGAGTGTACGATTTCAAGTGTGAAAAGTGGTTCGATAATTTTACTTATTCGTGGTAACTGCCGATACTGCCCATTTAAAATCAATTAAATCAATGTTTTTCGTGTTCGATATCATCCTTGCGGTAACAGTCCAAATGAGTCAGACTATTTAAACATCAGCTTTCGCTGGAACTACGTTTACACATCAAGTGAATAACTGTTGCTATTTATTTTAGCAAAATGCATAAATTTGATAATTAATTAAAAAGATGGATTCTAGATCAATTGATGATACAAAATCGCTCGGTCAGCAATGGATAACGATAATTTCTGTAATTGCTTCGGCTTTGCCGATAATTAGTTTTTTTGCTATTAATGCTTGTAACAATCCATGGCTTAAAATTTTGGTTACAATTCTGCTGGTGATTTCATTTTTGATTGCTGTTTTAGAGTTTTATCGGTTCACGAAGAAGAAGATATCCCTGAATACGATCTTAGTGTACGTGGTAATGTTTTTAATTTGTTTATGCTTTTCAATTATTATTCTGATAAAGAAATGCGACCCATCAAAAAAAGAAGTATCCCAGACTATTAATTCAGGGAGCACAACTATCAATAATAATATTGATAACAGTAACCATATTGACAATACAAAAATCTATAATGTCAACAAAGAGCATCCGCGAAAACTGGATGGACATGATAGGAAATTATTAAATGAAAGTTTACCTAATAAAGAAGCTACAGTTTGGGTGCAGTACATAGCTTCAAGAACGATTGATACAGTTTTATGTGAACAAATTATGAGTTATCTTAAGGAAAGACAATACGAGAATGTGCAGAGGTCACTTGCTTCAGTTTTGCCTGACAATCCCAAAGAAAAAATATCTATCCGTAAAGTAACCGTAGGACAAAAGGCGGTTTATAAAGTGATGATTAACCCAATAAATTAAAAAAAAGAAACTATGAAAATATTTTACACTATTTTATTGGTTGGTTTGATTACGAATACAGGTAATAGCCAAGTAACAGTATTTAACTTTAAAAGCGAAAACCCTGTTATTTCGACTGGAATGTTGAATGGCTCAAGTGAAATACTTACCCAGTATTTAAAAACAATAAAACCAACTTATACGGATTATGTGGTCCTGCCGAATGGGAAAAGTAACTCAACTTTTGAATTTCATGATCATGAAGTAACTACTCTCAATGGAAACACTGTGGGCCTAAGTACGATAAACCTTAGTGGGGTTGTACTATCTAATCTTCCGTCATCTTATAACAACGGTGCAAGTATAACTCATCAGTCTGTCTACAGAGAAGATTTATTTGGTTCAGGTAATATTCCATGGGTTACTATGCTTGCCTCCTCAGGGACAGAAGGACCAAGTATTACCTTGAATGCGGTTGGTAATTTGTACCCGGATAATAAAAAGGCTTCCTTTATAATTAATAACGGAACAGAAAATGTATTCAGCATGGCAACTACTGCAGAAGGTGGTAGTATTGGCTGGAAACAGCCGGAAAGTATGAGGTTAATTTTATCAGCAGATAAAGTGTACACCACAGGACAATTATTCGCTGCAGGAAGTATTCATACAAATCAATATTTAGTTACAGGTGACAATGCATCCAATATCAAAATCTCGTCAATCGGTATTAATTTTTCTAATAGTGACAATTCGAATTATATTGGAGCACTTAAGAATAGCTATGGATCTTGGGATAAACAATATGGCACTTTCATTATTCAGGCAGTTAATAATGATATGGTATTGAATTCAGTTTCAACCAATAGTTCAAAAATGGGATCTATTTCCTTCGCCTTTGACTTTAAAAATACGGCGTCATTTACTTCTACCGCGATATTTTTTGGAAGACCATTTACACGTCAATCTTTGCACGATGAAGATATATTCGCCATACAGAATCCTTCTGAAGGACAGGAAGTTTACAGCCTTGATCAGCATACGCCGGTATATTTCAATGGTAGGGAATGGGTGCAACCTTTTGGCTTTAAGAAGCTAGGTAAAGTTAAAACAGGGACTATTCTTAATTAGGCTTCAGGCGATTTTAAGATCATTTATAAAGGATAAAAATGGAATAAGGTGTTCGAAGTTACTCCCCTTATCTCCACAGATTTACCAATGCCGGTCGTCTGACCGGCATTTTTGTTTCATGCATATGTTGTTGGTCAGGCAACCAACAACGACGAGAGATTTGCAGGCGTTATCGATTTTTCTAATACGCACCCAAAACAATCGGGTTGGATATTTGGGCACTAGATCGAACAATCGGTGTAAAACCCGTACCGGAAGCATTTGTTGAACAGATCACAGTTGTACCGCCGGCGTTAGTATCTCCAGCTGTGAAAAATAATTTCTGACCATCTGGCGACATGATAAAAGTAAAGCTTGGTATATTCAGCTGTATCTGGTAATTGCTTGGCAATGTAAACTTGAATTCCGAAATATTAGAGCCATCATAATTACAACTATAGAATTTACGATTACCAGCTGCAAAAATGAGTTTATTAAGCTGTCTGACAACAGGTGGTTCCTGGGCAACCGTCTTTGAACAACCGGATTGAATAACCGCTATTGAAATTCCGAAAAAAAGCAGTGCGACTGCTCCGGCCAATAACTTTTTCATGTTGTTGTTGTTTGAAGGTTTTAAAAGCATATACTAAATATAAGAATCTATTTGTGTTCGCCATTCTGCTGCTTGAGTCGGATAAAGGTGGTTCGTCAAAATCGGACTAGAGTGGTCGACGAAGTCGGATTTTGCAAATCGAACCCCTTCTGCTCGATTTCGTTGCTCCAAGTCAATAGACCATTACAGGAAATTGGCCTGTGTCAACTTTTGCCGCATGAATGTTGCTTAAAAGCAATAAAATAGGTATCAGTGGTTCGATTCTATTCCCCTTATCTCCACAGATTAAGGAAATGCGAAAGCATTTCCTTTTCTTATTTAATGGTCAGGTGCCTATGATTTTTCTCCAATCTAAATTTCATCCTATACACGCATTCATCAATCACATAACCAATTCCAACAAAGCAATATGAAGATTCCTGTGTTGCAGGGGCAGGTCTAAGGTATCAGGGGTTTTATAGGTTTCCACAAATGAGAAGCCATAACTTTTGTAGTACCCGATGATTTTATCGTTTTCCGCCCAGGTATCCATCCTGATAAAACGCAATCGGTTTTCCTGCGCAAAATGTTTTGCCCAATCCAGCACCAGCCCAAATACCGGTCCCCCGTTTACATGGCGGTTGGCAACAATCCGGTGCAGGTACAATGCATCGCCTTTCTCCTTGTCACGCCAAATAAAGGGATCTGCGTAACAAATGCTGAAAATGCCACTGATGGTTTCATTGTTTACAATCTTATACAAAAGCCCGGCTTCAACATCCTGTTGCAGGAACGCTTTGTCATAATTCTTCCATCCTATATAATTGTTCTTTTGCTGATAGGCGATGGCCTCTTCGAACAGCTTGTAAATAACCGGCAGATCGTTTAGGGTAGCAGGTGTGATCATGGCAGATGGTTTATTTTGTGATCGTTCAGGTTGCTGTGTTTTGCGCTATACATGAAGTACACAAGTAAGCCGATGAAACTCCATACCACAAAGCGTACCCATGTTGCGCTATCAAGACTAAACATCAGCAACAAATTAAATGCGATGCCCAATGGAGCAACAAGCCTGATGTTTTTTACTTTGTACGGCCGGTAAATTTCGGGTTCTTTCCTGCGAAGGATCAGCACCGCACCACAGATCATGGCAAAAGCGAAGAGGGTACCGATGCTTGTCATTTTGGTGGCTTTTTCAATCGGTGTCACCGCTGCTACAACAGAAGCCACAGCACCCACAAGCATCGTGCTTTTCCATGGTGTTTTATGCACAGGATGGATGGCCGCGAACAGCTTCGGTGGCAGCAACCCATCTTTCGACATATTGAAAAAGATCCTGGTCTGCGATAACATCATCACCAGCATCACCGATATTAACCCGATCACCGCGGCAATCGTAATTAACAGTGATGCCCAGCTTAGTCCGGCAGAATCAAATGCCGATGCCACCGGCGCACCAAGGTCAATCATTTTGTAATTCACCATACCCGTTAATACCAGCGATACCAGTATATACAAGGTGGTACAAATGATCAGCGAAGCGATGATGGCGAAAGGGATATGTTTTGTTGGGTTAATGGCTTCCTGCGATTGTGTAGACACGGCGTCAAAACCAATGAACGCAAAAAACAGGATACCGGCGGCGGTTAGCACACCACCCCAACCATAATGATGTGCGCCGGAAACATCCGT
>Ga0208632_100011_pt1 | contig 113771 bp, 114 predicted proteins | sample LakWasMet49_LOW8_2_FD_183885 | JGI IMG/M metagenome (GOLD analysis project Ga0208632, IMG submission 183885) | Freshwater sediment methanotrophic microbial communities from Lake Washington under simulated oxygen tension - Sediment Metagenome... | ecosystem: Environmental > Aquatic > Freshwater...
TGAACTTGTTTAAACTTTTAATTTTCTGATAAAAATTGATGTAATACAGAGCCAGAGCATGCTCCACCAATTTCTTGTCAGTTTTTCGTATCTGATGACAATTCCCTTAAAAGCATCCATCCATGCATTTGATTGTTCTACTTTATATCTGTGTTTTATATAAAGTTCTTCATCAAAATAAGCATACTCGTTCGTGCTTTTTTTAGCATTTCTTGGATTCGCTTTTACATTTAGTTCAATCATTTCTTCTGAACATTTTTTTTAAAACTCCTACTATCAAATCCAGGATCTGCATTTAAAAAAATACCTTCTAATGAAACTTCCGCTTCTTCCAACATCTCCAACATTTGACCGAATATTTTATTGATATCAAACAAGTCGTTTTGTTTGCCATTTTGCGGCTCTCCTATACAAATTGGCATTCCGTTATTATCGCTCAAAATCAGACTGTTACTGGTTTTACAAGACTTCCTGCCTTGGTAGCCTACACTTTCTCCACCTCTTTTGCCTGGTGTATGTGAACCGTCTAATTGTGCTGTTGATAAATCAAGCACTTGCTTATTTGTCCGCAATATATTGACCCAAACTTTCTTAAAACTCCCATCCCGGCTCCACTTGTTGAAATAATAATAGATACTTTGCCAACAAACTTCACCTTCCTCAAAATATTCCTTAATGCTTAATTCTCGCCACTGACATCCCGTTTTAAGACGCTTTATTATTAGCAGCATCACTTTAGTTAAACACAGCCTACTTTTAAACCCTCTTTTCCCTACACTTAAAAACGGAACTATGTATTCCTTAACTTTGTTTTCACTGATAACTCCCACCGTTGTTTTTTTTTGTTCAAATCTTTAACTACAGGGAGTTATCTTTTATTTTATACCATTCGAAAAAAGTTTAAACAACTTCATTATATAAAATCCTTCCTGACTCGTCTAAATCAAAACCTGGCATTTTTTTAAGTACGTCTTCTAAATTTAGATCCAGTTTGTTCTTAAATGCTCCGACCGTGAATGCTGTTGTATCACCTCGTTGAATTATAGGCCTATTTCGAACTATTACCTCCTTTAATTGAGTATCCCTATACAAAAGGTATATATCATTAATACTATTTTTGCCTATACTAATTTTCTGAAAAATATTTTTTTCTCCATACCCAATTAAGCTAAACGATACCTTTGTTGATTGTTTTAAAATTGAATCATTTAGATTGCAAATAGTTACCGTATACTCACCTTTGGTATTTGACAGGGTATAGTTTTTTCTGCCAAGAATAGATACCGTAATTATTACAGATTGCAAAGGCATTTTTGCAGAATCTAATACTCTTCCGTTAATTGAAGCACAATATTGAGATTTCGCTTCATTAAATGAAACTATAAAAGCCAATGATATATACCAAATTAACCTCAAGGTTACATCTATATTAGTAAGAAAAAATAAGTAAATATTTCAAAATGAATATTAGCAATTTATGCTGCTATAAACAATTAATTATTACACGTATCCTATAACCGTTTTTCAATTTTATAATAATTTCTTCTGTTCTTTAGCTTCGGATTCATTACTTGTTGATTTGTATTCTGAATCCCTTGTTGGTTTGAAAACATTGACTCAAGATTTCTTGTTTGCCGGTTTTGCTCTTCATTCAAAAATCCAACGTATTCAGATAGAGTGATTTTCATTCCTTTCGGAACAAAACTTTGAACTGGTTCAGCACTTGGATAAACAACATCTGTAACATATATTTTAATCTGATAATCTTCGTCATATATATCCATTATTAAACCAGGCAATCCTTTGAACTTCCAAGGGCCTTCTGCAATTGGGAGATCAGGGGTAAACCATGCTGTATATTTTCTACCACGAAATTCTGCAGTTGCCTTGAGGCATGTATAGTTCTTTATCATTCTTACGTTCTCAGTTATATTCCACGTAATTTCGCTTCTTTTCTCGGTTGTAATCACATACTCTTTTATCATCTTTTCACGAACTGACAGAGAATCAGATTTTTTATCCCAAAAGACCATATTTCCAATAGTATCGAACGGTATACCAATTTTTATAGAAGCCTGCCCCCCTTGTTTATTAGCCAGTATAGCTTCAACTGTAGTAACTTTCCTGGCCGTATCGTTTGAAGCAGTTTGTTTTTGAATAGCCTCCGTAAATTTGGCGAAGCGATAATTACTGGCCGTAGAATTACCTATTAGAATAGCTTCTATCCCTATGGTATCAAGCAAAACGCGGCTTGTATCTGGTTGCAAGCAATGTCTATACGTAATCTTATAATTTCCATTTTGTGATTTTACATTAACTGTAATTAAGAAAAAGAAAAAAACGATACTTACTTTTTTCATACAAGGTGGTTTAAATATGCTTAGAAGTTAAAGATAGAGCCAAGTAACTTATACACTTAACTTGAGAATGGTTAAAGGACTATTAGAGGACTATTAGGATCTCCATAACAATGAATATCGAGAGTAACTATTGCATACATTGTACCATCCATTGCCTCTTGGTAGGATATGTCTGTTACATATACAAAACATATTAAAAAAATACTATTTTGTTCAGCAACTTGATCGTTAACTTTCTGAACAAAGTTGTCAATTGTTTTATTGTCGTGGATTTTAATTTTAATACTATTTTGACCCTCTTTCAGAATCAGGTCTGTCTGTTTTGGCGTTGCTATTTTTTTAATAGTTGCGCCAGTAGCTGTTACACTCAATGAAATGAAGCAGCCTAAAAATAAAAAGAAAAATAGTTTTTTCATTTTTTTTGTTTTTTAGTTTAAAAATTGGTTTTATTACTCGGCTCTATCTTTAAGTTTTAAATCAAGCAGCATCAATTTTGGGTTATGAGTGACAATATTTTTTCAAAACAGGAATCTAATTTACCATGTCTGATTATTGGGGGGGGCATACTGCCCGTACATCGTAATATATCATTACAGTATTGAGCGTAAATTTAGTTTGAGAAAATTTCCCATAATACCGTTAAAACACCCATTTTTTTTCTCCGGCGAGTCTTCGATAAAGGACTCGCCGTTTTCGGAAAATCAAATAATATTGATTAGGTAATATATGCTGGTGACCAAACCTTATTGCGCTCTCGGGTAGACAATGATCGTTTTCCCCGTAAAGCAGTCAAGGCTAAAGCTCAAGAATCAATTATTTTGTTTGATCCAAGCTCAAGCATGAGGTTAGTTCTCCGTGTTTAAAAAAGCTGCATGCAACCCAATTATTTTTTCAACACAGAGATCACAACGATACGGAGTTTCACGGAGGTAGGCGGGATGATTGGTTTTGTTATTTGGTTCCAACTATTAACTTTGTGTGCATGATTAGTCCCCCATATAATGAAGCTACACAGCCTTGGAAAGAATCGGAACATGAGCTGGTTACGGAGCTTATTTCATCATATAGCCTGGTAGTGTGGAACGACGAGGTAAATACTTTTGAATGGGTTATCGAAACACTGATCAAAATATGCGGCCACACACACGAACAGGCCGAGCAATGCGCCTTATTCATTCATACTAAGGGAAAATACGCCGTTAAAAACGGTGACTATGAAACACTTAAGCCCATGTGCGATGCCATTACCGACAGGGGCATTGGGGCTACGATTGAAATGGGGTAAATTAATGAGTGGATGATAGAATGATAGAATGAGTGAATGGAAAACTTTTTAGCCTATTAATTTATTGCACATTTTCTTTCGGACTTCCGGACTTACCGACTTTCTGACTAATTTTAAGTATGCCTGTTTACGCTTTAGACAAAAGTTTATGGTTTCCTCCTGTTGATGAAGCGATGGAGGACGGCCTGCTGGCTATGGGTGGTGATATTAGTGTAGACCGCCTGTTACTGGCTTATAAAAGAGGCATCTTTCCCTGGTATGATGGCGATACGCCTTTGTGGTGGTGCCCCAATCCGCGTTTTGTTTTATATCCTGAAGAACTGAAGATCAGTAAGAGCATGGAAGCGGTAATCAAAAAAGGCACGTTCGATTTTACTACCAATACCTCATTTGCCGAAGTGATCCGCTCCTGTAAAGACCTGCAACGCAAAGGACAGGAAGGCACCTGGATAACAGATGAACTTGAAATGGCCTTTATTGAACTCCATAAACTCGGCTTTGCGCATAGCGCCGAAGCGTGGCTGGATGGTGAACTGGTTGGCGGCTTATATGGCATAAGGATGGGCAAACTGTTCTTTGGCGAGAGCATGTTCAGCAAACACAGCAATGCCAGCAAGTTTGCCTTTATTCAATATGTGCAGAAACTTAAAAAAGAAAATGTGTTCTTGGTAGATTGCCAGGTTTATACCTCCCACCTTGAGAGCCTTGGCGCCAGAATGATTCTGAGAGAAGATTTTACGGCAATATTGAAAAAGTATATTTAACCTGTTGTGCAATTAAACACATAGTTACATAGGTCAGGAAACAGGGCAGATAGTTCAAACGCTATGTTTCTTTTTGTTTTTCCTATACACCTATGTGTTTTTTTCAACACAGAGGTCTCATGTACAGAGGTGCACAGAAAGAATACTAATCAACTCAGCCAACGAGTTATATTTTTTAACCGTTACGGTAGTAGCCATACATTTTTTCTACATCTACCACTATCCGCTCCATATCCCTGTCCCTGTTGGAGGGGTCATAATTCTGTTTCAGGTTACTGCCAAACAAAACCGCAACGGTTTGCCAAAATGCAGCGCTGATAAAACCTTTGTATTCATCAATGATCTCGTAACAGTTATTTCCTGTTTCGCGATAAATCAATTTCATCAATATTTTTCCCTGGTAAACAGACAGTTTGGTCAACTTATCAGTAAACTCTTTCTTCAATTCTTTTTCTCTCGATTTGATAATGGTTTTTCTTTGCTTCCGGTCAGACACATTCACTAATTTGGCATTGATCTCGTTCATGATCCTGCCGGCTGCTTTGGCATACGGATAGGTTACATAAACCGCATTCCGCAACCGCGTCCAGTCGGCCCAGTATTTCCGCCATTCGCGGGTAAGTTTACCATTTACCAAAACGGGTGGCAGGTTGCCGGAGGGTATGGTATCTCCTTCCGGTGTAACAAAAGCATATACTTTCAGGGTGTCGTACACACCATGAACCTGGGCATGGGTCTGGGTTGCGGCCAATAAACCTACAGCCAGGCAAAGAGATAATATGATATGTTGATAATACCGTTTCACACTGCTTAAAATTAGACACTTCGGTGCTTATTAATGCTGTCCGGCTTAAAAAAGTAACCTTAAAAATTGTTAAGATACCCGCAAATCGCCACGGTTGGATGTTTTGATCCGCTGAATGATCGCCATAACAAACCCTACCACCATTACAATCACACCGATCCATAATACATTGATCATCGGGAACTCGTATACTTTGAGTGTGATCAGGTCTGTAATTGACCCGCTTTCTTTTACCCCCAGTTCTAGTTTACCTGTTTTTTGATCTATCACCTTGTTAAAACTCAATACAAGGCTTTGCGAGCGAACTGTGTCTGTAATATGCCGCAATTCCATCCCCTTTAAGGCTATGCCCGGGTTGGCAGGATAGCGGCGGCCATCTTTTGAGATAACGGTTATATCGAGAAACAAGGCTGTTTCATCATTGCTGTATTTGCTTTTCAGTTCGGCCGGATTAATAGATACTTTGTTCAGTATCATCAACCCATTGCCGTAAAACAAAGTATCTCCGGCTTTTACTTCCCTGTTACGGAAACTGGTCGTGTCTTCCCGATTATTTTCCTGGAAGGATGTGATGTACACAAAGATGTCTTTATACCAATAATGTTTAGCCGCAGGGTTAGCAGAAAATCCTTCCCCGCCTTTATTCTGCTTGATCACATCGGGATATAACTTAAACCCTTCACTCCCGTCTTTGGCTTTAAAATCAATTTCAAAATACCGTTTACGATCTTTGGGGTTAAGGGTATCCTTGGCATAAGTTACCATGAACTTTCCCATATCGGTAGGCAGTTCTTTAAACAAGGTGATGTTTTCTGCAACATTACCCGTCGGGCCTTTTTTCCCGCCCTGATCGGCCTGTAAAGGGGTAATACCGGTGGTGTTCCAGCTTAACACTGTTTTTTTGCTGGATGAGATCAGGATGCCTACCAACACCAATCCAAAACCAACATGCGCAACAGAGGCGCCCGCGGCTTTGATCTTTCCTTTCAATCCCAGCCAGATATAGGCCGAATTGGCCACCACTGCATACACCGCGGCAAAAATGGCCATATGAATTGCGAACAGAAAACCGGGCCCTTTTTTATCGTAATTAATATGTCCGAAGAAACTGATGGCCAGACTGATAACAACTGAAATTAATGTGGGCAGCCAAATCTTTTTACCGAAGAATTCCTTCGGTGTGTCTTTGTATTTTAGGTATTGAGCTACTGCTGTGAGTAACCCGATAATAAACGCTACAAAAATCTGTATCTGGTTATAAGAGAACTCAGCGTCTTCAGGCGGGGCAATATTGGTTCCGAATAATTTATTGAAAACAGGAGTAGATGTTTTAGCGATGATAACGATACCGGCTAAAAAAAGCACCAGTGCGCCTATAAACATCCAGAATTCGCGGCTGTAGGTATTCTCCTCTTTTTGCATACCCGGAATACTTTTATAACGCCAGATATAAAGAGCGATAGCGGGTACGAAGAACACCACCACAAATAATATCAGTTGCACGTTCATTCCCAGGTCGGTAAACGCATGAACAGAGGTATCGCCCAGTATGCCGCTTCTTGTTAAGAAAGTTGAATACAGTACCAGTATAAAGCTGATGATATAAAAGAAGTAAGTGGGCCTGAGAGAATATCCCGAGTTTCTATAAATCAGGTTGGTATGCAAACCGGCCACCAGTGTTAGCCAGGGAACCAGTGACGCATTTTCTACCGGGTCCCATGCCCAGTATCCGCCAAAAGATAAACTTTCATAAGCCCATGCAGCGCCCATCATCACACCCAAACCTAAAACGGCTGCAGAGAATGAAGCCCAGGGAAGAGCGGGTTTGATCCAGGTATGATCTTTCCTGATCAATCCCGCAAAAGCATACGCAAAAGGAACAATGGTAGATGCAAATCCCAGAAACAGAATTGGCGGGTGTATCACCATCCAGTAGTTCTGCAATAAAGTATTTAATCCCGATCCATCTTTTAACAAACTGAGGTAATCAGGACGCAGACCGCCTGTTGTGAGGTCTTTGAAAATGGGGGCCATATCAAAGAATCCTTCATTGCGGCTCAATACATATGGACTGCTGCCTACCCTGTTGCCAAAGAAATACAGGCCCACAAGCATGGTAGCTAAGCAGAACTGTGCAAAGCTGATCACCATCATCACCCCCGCTTCCCATTCTTTCGATTTCCAGATCAATATCCAGCCCAGCACACAATGCCAGAAACTCCAGAGCATAAAACTTCCTTCCTGTCCTTCCCAGAAACAGGCAAACAGGTATTCTATCTGCAGGCTTTTATCGCTATGGATATAGGCATACTTATATTCAAAAAGGTGTTGGGAGATGATAAAATACAAACTAACGAACAATGCCAGCACGCTGATACTTTCTACCAAAAAAGCGGCACGGGCAAGGCGGATCCAGGAAGACTTGTCGGGAGATACCTGCAGGCGGCTGGCTTTTACATAAGCCACAGTGGCTACCAGCGAAGCAATTAAAGAAAGTACCGCAAAAAAATGGCCTATTTGTCCCGGAAGCAGATGTTCACCAATATAATTCATGTAGACAGTATTCAAATGATAAAAGCTGGGCGCCAGATAGTACAATGCCCGGATGAAAGACAAACCGGGCAGGCATTATGTTCAGGAATTCTGAAGATTATTCTTTTGTGCCTTGGGATCGTCTTTGTATTTGGAAGGGCATTTTAATAAAATATCCTTGCACTCAAAATGATCGCCCTGTACCCTGCCTTTCAACACCAGCCTTTCGCTTTTTTCCATATCAGTGGGCTTATTGTTATGATAAACCACTTTGATATTATTTCCCAATGAATCCACCGCCATAAAACTCACATAATTGGGGTTCTTTACCGCATCATATTCAAGGGGGTGCTGCTTATCCATTTTCACAATCAGGTTCACAAACTTACCCTCTTTCTGCCTGGCTGAGGCAATGGTTTCGTAAGTGGTAAGATCGCCGGTATAACTAATCAGCACTACTATGGCAGCGGCTATGCATACAAGGATAATAATATGTGATTTCTTCATCGTTACATTTTTCAGTGCAAAAGTAGACCAAAAACAACATTTTGGAGGAAGTTTATGGTATTCATTAACAGTTTCGCAAACTTCAGGCCACAAACTCCAAACTTTCATCTAAATTTGCGCCCGTTGCATTTTCAAGCAATCAACATGTCAGATCTATCTCTTTTCGACCCCAATGCAGTGGGTAATCCCGACAACAATATTTTTGGTTTGCCCTTTACAGAAGAGGATGCCCGTTTGGTAATACTGCCCGTGGCCTGGGAAGTAACCGTAAGCTACGGGGCAAGTACCTCACGCGCAGCCGAACATGTATTTAAAGCCAGCAAGCAGGTAGAGATCATGGATACCGATGGCAAGCATGGCTGGAAGCAGGGATTTTTTATGCGTGATGTGGATAAACGCATCCTGATGAAAAGCGATTACCTGCGTAAGGAAGCTGAACTGTACATCGATTATATCTCTAAAGGTGAAGCTGTTGAAAAGAACAAGTTCATGTGCAAAAGCCTTAAAGAGATCAACGAAGGCAGCGCCATGCTTAACCAGTGGGTGTATGAACAGAGCAAAGATTTATTAGACAAGGGAAAACTGGTTGGTTTGTTAGGCGGCGACCATAGTACCCCTCTCGGTTATATCAAGGCCCTCAGCGAAAAACACGGGAATTTTGGCATATTACAGGTAGATGCGCATTGCGACCTTCGCAAAAGTTATGAGTATTTCAAATATTCACATGCCTCTATCATGTATAATGCGCTGAGCGAGATACCGGAACTGGAAAAATTAGTGCAGGTAGGTGTAAGAGATTATTGCGAGGAAGAATGGGATTATATCTGCAACAGCAATTACCGTGTAATTACTTACTTCGACAAAGAGATCAGGGAAAGAATGTATGAAGGCGAAACATGGAAACACCTCACAGACGAGATCGTAGATCATTTACCGCAAAAGGTATATATCAGTTTTGACATTGACGGGCTTGACCGAAAACTTTGCCCCAATACCGGCACACCTGTTCCCGGTGGATTTGAAATAGAAGAAATCACCTATCTCATCAAAAAAATCGGTCAGAGCGGCCGCGAACTCATCGGCTTCGACCTGGTAGAGATCGGTGTTGGACAAACTGATTGGGACAGCAATGTGGGCGCCCGTGCTTTATGGCATTTGTGTAACCTGCTCGTCAATAACCAATAATTATTCCAACCACAACACCATCCGCATGAAAGTGTACGATTACATTGTCGTTTTCAAACAACGTAACGACCGGTTAACGGATAGTATCAGCCAATTGATGTTGCTATTGGCTGTTTGTGTGTTTATATTTTCAGTGTCGGTACCAGCAGCCGGTACCAATGCTGTTGTATTGGTCATACTTACCGTTGGCATTATCGCCTGGTGGGTTTATTCTTATTTCAAATACAAAAAAGGCGGTGCTCCTTTTTACAGGCTGGCTTTATTGCTGGCGTCTGTTGGCTGGTTTTTACAACCCAAAGGATTACCTATTGCTATTATTTATTTTGTTGCCGCAGCATTGGAAAAGCAGGCAAAATTTCCGCAGGAAGTAGCTTTTGATGATGAGGAGATCGTTTTCAATACACTACCTAAAAAAAGATATAGCTGGCAGGATTTGGCCAATGTTGTGCTGAAGGATGGCATACTAACCATTGATTTCCGCAACAATAAACTCATCCAGAAAGAAATAGAATCGCAGACTTCTGCGAAAGAAGAGCAGGAATTTAACGAGTTTTGCCAGGCGAGGCTGAACGCTTAACGCATAAGGCTTAACCATTTATTATTTAGATCAAATCAAATGGCATTAAAACAATCACCTTACCTGCTGTATTCAGATGGTAATGGGAATATTTTTGAAGATACCAGTCTTTACACAACAGGCCGTGCCGGTTGGGATGCTTTTCCTGTTCCTGCAGAGGACTGGATAGAACTACCTGATGGCGGTAATTTATACGAATTGCCGGGCCGCAGGGGTATTGGCATTGATGTGGTTACCGGAGAAATGCGTTTATGCGAAAAAGGCTGGGCTGTTGCGGCTTTTATTCCACCGGCACATACCGGTTTATATATTGCTGCATTTGAAACATTACCAGATGCCCCTACGCTTCCCCTGTTCTGTTATACTGCGGTGGGTTGGCTGGACGGAAAAAATTATGTTCCTGCCGTACGCATTGAAAAAGATATCAGGCAGGAATGTGCAGGATACGACGACAGGAAAATAAAACAAGGCACTGAACATTTACTCTCGGCATATCCCAATAACCGTTTGGTAAAACATTTGATGGAGAATTGCTGCTTAACGTATAATTGTCCTGCAGCAAGAAATTTTGCGTTGGGCAGATGGGAATGCCCGGTACCAACTTCTCCGGCCTGCAATGCAAATTGCGTTGGTTGCATTTCTTTTCAGCCGGAAGATGAAACGATTGTGTCTACACAAGACAGGCTTACGTTTAAGCCGATGGCAGAAGAGATCGTTGAATTTACAGTGCCGCATTTACTGAACGCGCCATACCCGATCATCAGTTTCGGGCAGGGCTGTGAAGGTGAGCCTTTGCTGATGTGGGAAACCATCCGCGAAGCCATCATACAAATACGTAAACATACCAATAAGGGCAGTATCAATATCAACACCAACGGTTCAAAACCTGATGCTGTAAAAGCCTTGTGTGAAGCGGGTTTGAACAGTATCCGCGTTAGTACCAATTCTGCAAGAAAACATATTTACGAACCTTATTACCGCCCCAACAATTACCGGTTTGAGGATATTGCAGAAAGCCTGAAAGTGGTACGCAGTTATGGCGGATGGGCCAGCATCAATTATTTTGTATTTCCCGGAATGACCGATAGTGTGGAAGAATATGAAGCACTCCGCAAACTGATCATCAACACAGACCTAAGTATGATACAATGGCGGAATTTTAATATAGATCCCGATTGGTATATGGGCAAGATAGGTGTGCATGAAACCGGCGATATGCTTGGCGTAAAACAATTGATGGAACTGATACATGAAGAATTTCCCAAAGTTCGTTTTGGGTATTACAATCCTTCGATGGAAAGAATGAAGGGGGATTATGAGCATCATTTTGCAGGCGGGGAGAACTAAGCGTAGTTCAGTCAGGGCTAAAGCCCATTTCATTGATGATACCTGTTCCCCGGCTTAAAAGCCGGGGTTAGTATAACAACCAATTTGGCCGGGCTATACTTTGAAATATTTACAACCCCAGCTTTTAATCCGGGGTTTCTCATACACCGAAGGGAAAGTCAGGGTTAATGTAACAACCAATTTGGACACTACTACTTCGAAAACATTTATTAACCCCAACTTTTAAGTTGGGGTTTCTAATGCACCGAATGCCATGGTCTTTAGCCCTGACTAAATCCAAAAGCTTTCAGAAACTGCGCGTACTCTTCAGCAAAACTTATGGGGGATCATGTCCAAGATTTTGCAGCCGAGGAAATAGGCGTAGCTCAATCAGGGCTAAAGCCAATCTCATTGACGATGCATAGTCCCCGGCTTAAAAGCCGGGGTTAGTATAACAACCAATTTGGACACTACTACTTCGAAAACATTTATTAACCTCAGCTTTTAAGCTGAGGTTTCTTCATACACCGAATGCCATGGGCTTTAGCCCTGACTAAATCCAAAAGCTTTCAGAAACTGCGCGTACTCTTCAGCAAAACTTATTTTCCTGTGATGTTCCTTCTGCCATCTTATATAATTACGAATTGCTTCTAATTTATTTTCACTCACAGATGCTGCGAAATATTCATCAGCCCATTCCAGCTTGTGTTGCAGTATTCTATTTTTATTTACCCAATTAGCTGATTCACCTTTTATCATTTGCATTTGTTTTGCCACACTCCAGTCTGCTCTCAGGGGCATAAGACAATGTAGATGATCGAACCATCCATTTACTTCATCAACATAAAAGCCTTTGAGTTTTGCATTATTACGAATATGCTCACAGATTAATTCCCGCGCAGAATCAACAAGAACCATATCGCGTGATTTTGTTCCCCAAACTGCATGAACCCATATTTTAACAAATGCCATACTTTATTTTCATACAAATTAGTAAACCATCAAGCGCATTTTTAGCGTATTAACCGCAATCAGTTTTTTTGCGGTATTTTGTACACTATTAATTCAGAAATGACATCCCATCACTCCAAAAAAGACATCTACCTCGGCATTGCACTGGCTGTACTTGCAACAATTATCTGGTCGGGTAATTTTGTTATTTCGAGGGGCGTTAGTCAAAAAATAGGGCCGGTAAGTTTAGCATTTTACCGTTGGCTCACCGCCACACTTATTATTGCACCATTTGCATGGCGAAAATATAAGGTTGAAAAGGAGATTGTGCGAACAAACATCCGATACATTGGATGGGTGGCATTAACCGGGGTCGCAATATTCAACACGTTTGTTTATATTGCCGGGCATTCTACCACTGCCATTAATATGGCCCTCATCGGTACTACCTCATCTCCCATTTTTGCAACCATCATGGCTGTGATCTTTTTGAAGGAAAAACTAAACAGCTTCAGTATTATCGGGATGGTTACCTGTATTGCCGGTATACTTTTATTACTGTCTAAAGGTAGCCTGCAAACACTTGCTTCATTTCATTTTTCAACAGGCGATATCTGGGTATTGGCGGGAGCTTTTGCTTTTGCGGTGTATAATATTCTTGCAAGAAAGAAACCTGGCAATATTTCATCGCTGAATTTCCTGTTTGTGATTTTTGCTGCGGGCACACTTATGCTGCTGCCATTCTTCATAGCAGAACTTATCCTTGGGGCACCTACCCAATGGAACTATGTTTTATTCGCCGCCATTTTATACCTGGGAGCCGGCACTTCAGTAATCTCTTTTCTTTGCTGGAACTTTGCTTTGCATAAGTTAGGCGCAGGAAGAACTGTTTTATTTGGTAACCTCATCCCGCTTTTCAGTACACTGGAAGCAGTATGGTTACTTGGCGAAAAGATCAATCATATTCACATTACCAGTGGTGTATTAGTGATTACAGGATTAATACTCGCCAACACAAAGATCAAAACTAAGCCTGCCAAATAATTGCAGTGCTTATCTTGCAGTATTGTATGGACACATTTACCCTCATTTTACTTTGTCTTTTTGCTTTCAGTGCCGGATTTGTTGATGCCATTGTGGGTGGTGGCGGGCTGATACAAACACCTGCCGCACTGGTGCTCCTGCCGCAATTTCCTGTTGCCACTGTGATCGGCTCCTTAAAAATACCGGCTTTTACAGGCACTGCATTTGCCACCGTTCAATACCTGAGAAAAGTAATGATCAACTGGCGGCTGGCTTCTATCATGTGCGTTACAGCTTTTCTTGCTGCATTTGCCGGGTCTGAAACGCTTACATTAGTAAGTAACCGTTACATGAAACCAGTGATCTTTTTTGTATTGATACTGGTGGCCATTTACACGTATACTAAAAAGAATTTCGGTCAACATACCCATAAAACACATTCACCTAAAACAGAAATGGGATATGCTTTGCTGATCAGTATCGGTATTGGTTTTTATGATGGCTTTATCGGACCGGGCGCCGGTAGTTTTCTGGTGCTGGCATTTATTACTGTGCTGGGACTCGATTTTCTGCATTCCAGCGCCAATGCCAAACTCATCAATCTTTCCACCAATTTTGGGTCTATTGTTTTGTTTTTGTTAAAAGGAACCATACTCTGGCATATCGCCATTCCGATGGCTGTATGCAATGGCCTTGGGGGCCTCCTTGGTGCACGCCTGGCTATTGCAAGGGGGAACAGGTTTATCCGTTTATTTTTCCTGTTCATCATTACCGCAACATTGCTTCGTTTTGGGTATGATGCATTTTTTAAATAGTAATAAGTTGTTGGGATGAGGTCGTGAATCGTCAATCTTGAGGCGTGAGTTAGTTAATCTTAACCTTTCTTTATACCCCAAAAGTGGATTACCCACTGCTTAAGCATGTAATTTTCAACATCCGATTTAACCCGTTACTATCCATGTACATTTGATATGCGCAATATTCAGTCCATGTCAGCAAGTTTTGAAAAAGAAAAGAATCTCAAAGCATCAGCCTATACAGGTATGATCTGTGTTTTGGTGTTCCTTGTTTTCTTTTTTGTGCAGTGGACCCTGCCTCAAATACCTCCGCCTGATTTTGGAGAAGGTATTGAAGTGAACCTTGGCAACAGCGAAACCGGAATGGGTGATGTGGCTCCACTGATACCAGGAGAGCCATCAGCAACAGAAGACAGTAAATCGGCCCCGCCCAAAACGGTTCAGGATGCCACGGCACAGCCAAAGATCAATGCCGATGAATATGCTGATGGCGATGCGCCTTCTGTAAACAATACCAAAGCCAAACCTGCCATTAAGCCGGTTGTAAATTCACCTGCTCTTGTAAAAAAAGCCTCCCCTGCCACTGTTACCAATCCTACGCCTGCCCCGCCTAAACCCAAAGCTGTATTTAAAGGTGGCACCAGCACCACTTCAAGCGGTAACAGGGCTGATAGCTATAATAATATTCAGAACCAGGGAATAGCAGGTGGCAAAGGAGATCAGGGCAACCCTAATGGTAATCCAAACTCAGACAGTTATAAAGGCAATGCAGCCAGTGGTAATGGAGGTAGCGGTGGAAATAGCGGTGTAAGCATCCGCAGCGGACTGGATGGCAGAAGAATTACCAAACTGCCTTCTTTTGAAGATGATTTTAATGAGAATGCAAAAGTAGCGGTAGATATCACTGTTGACAGGGCCGGAAATGTTACACAGGCCATCGTAAACCAGCGCGGCACCACCACTACCAATCAGAATGTGCGCAATATTGCTTTACGCAAAGCACGCAGCCTTAAACTCAACAGCGGTAATACAGATGTGCAAACCGGCACGTTGGTATTCAATTTCAAACTGCGCGGTTAATTATTGTTGCATATTTGCAGCAGATTATGAATTACCAGGAAACCATCAACTATCTTTTTAACAAGCTGCCCATGTTCAGCAGGCTGGGTGCGTCTGCTTTTAAGAAAGACCTTACCAATACCATTCGTTTATGCGATGCGCTGGATAATCCCCAACATCAATTCAAAACCATCCATATTGCCGGAACCAATGGGAAAGGTTCTACCAGTCATATGCTGGCCGCCATCCTGCAAACAGCCGGTTATAAAACAGGATTGTACACCTCGCCTCACCTGAAAGATTTCAGGGAAAGAATTAAAGTGAACGGGCATTTGTGCGAAGAACAGTTTGTGATCGATTTTACCCAACGCATACAACCACTTATCGATGAAATAGAACCGTCTTTTTTCGAGATCACGGTAGCTATGGCTTTCGATTATTTTGCCAAACAAAAAGTGGATATAGCAGTGATTGAAGTAGGATTAGGCGGTCGGCTCGACAGTACCAATATCATCACACCCGAATTAAGCATCATTACCAATATTGGCTGGGACCATATGAATATGCTGGGTGATACACTGGAGAAGATCGCGATTGAAAAAGCGGGGATCATTAAGAAAGGTGTTCCGGTGGTGATTGGAGAAACGATTCCGGAGAGTAAAGCTGTTTTTGAAGATATGAGCAGAGTCGTAGAGTCGCAGATCATTTATGCTGAAGAACAACGGTATGTGGCTGGCTGGGAATACCAACACCATCAATTAACCATTGAAGTAGTTGAAAAGAAGAATGATGAACACCAGCATTACCAACTTGATCTGCCGGGTATCTATCAAACCAAAAATCTGTTGACTGTTTTAGAAGCCGCTCATCAATTGCATTTGAAAGGCTGGCAAACAGATGCTGCAATCATCAGGAAAGCTTTACCCAAAGTAAAACACCTTACCGGGCTGCATGGCAGATGGGAAGTGATACAATACAATCCCGCAGTGATACTGGATGTGGGACATAACGTGGATGGCATGGCGCAGATAAAAAAACAAATTGAATTATCTAATTATCATCACCTGCATATTGTAATTGGCATGGTAAAAGATAAAGAGATTGATAGCGTACTTGCATTATTGCCCAAGCAGGCTACCTATTATTTTACTCAGGCCCAAATACCAAGGGCACTTAACGCAGAAATTTTACAGGCTAAAGCCAATACTATTGGATTAAACGGCAATATATTTCCCAATGTAAATGCTGCATTGAAAGATGCCTTGAGCCACGCACACAAAGACGATATGATCCTTGTTTGTGGAAGTGTGTTTTTGGTGGGGGAAGTTAATGTATAACCTGATGCATTATTGAAATCTATTAGTATCCGGTCATTCTATATATCGAAGTTTTTGAAACACATAGATACATAGGAAAAACAAAAAAGAAAAATAGCGTTTGAACTATATGCCCTGCTTCCTAACCTATGTAACTATGCGTTTAATAGCTCATATGGTTAATGTATAAACCGGTAGCTACTCCCTTTCAAACAAATTGCAGCCAGCCTAATTTGATCAGCGCTTCATAGATAGGTCCTACCTGCACACCATGCAGGAATTTGTTTTCACGAACTAATTGACAGAATTCTTCTTTTGAGAAAGAAACGATATCAATATCTTCAAACTCGTCCTGGTTTTTAGCAATCGTAGGCACGGCATTTCTTGCCAGAAAAAAATACGCAGTATTATTATTGATGGCAGGATTGGGTGACACCTTTATTAAAAACTCAAGCTCATCCGAAGTATAGCCGGTTTCTTCTTCCATTTCACGTTTGGCCGCATCGATGGGCTGTTCATTTTTTTCAATCACACCTCCCGGCAATTCCAGCGTGATCTGATCTACCGGATAACGATATTGACGAACAAGGATAACGCGTTCGTCTTTCGTTACCACAATCGTATTGGCCCAATCCGGTATTTCAACAACATAATAAGGTTCAATAATTCTTCCGTCAGGAAATTCACAACTATCCGCACGTGCCTGGAACCACCTGTCCTGGTAAATATATTTTGAAGACAGCATCTTCCATCTCAACTCTCTTTCCGGATTTACTCCGTTGTTTTTTTGTTTGCTTTCCATTACCATCCTTTGCTTTCACGCAATGAGGTAATATGTGCGGTATGGTGTTTCCCGTGCCACGCATATAAGCCCAGCAAAAACCATAAACTCATTTGCCTGCCATGCTCGGGGTGCACAACCGTTCTGTTCCAATCAGCATCCGATAATCCTTTAATAGCCTGGTACCAGCGCTGATGCAATGCATGCAACAGGGTTAATGACACATTGATCGGCACCGACTCAACATCTGCAAGCAGCGCCCAGTCTTTCTCTTCATAAGGCTTGATGGTTGGATTATTTTCTGTTATGCCAAGTTTGAAACGGATATAGGCATTCATATGACTGTCCGCCACATGATGCACCAATTGCCTTATTGTCCAGCCGCCTTCACGATAAGGTGTGTGCAACTGAGAAGCATCCAGGTTAAGAACAGCGCGCTCCAGTTCCTGCGGCAAAAATTCAATATCCAACAACCATTTTTCTTTTTGCTTTCTTGAGAATGGCTGTGGCTCATATTTTCCAATCGGGTAGCGTGGATCTTGTGTCATGTATCAATTGATTAGTTGTTATAAATCGGTTTTTATCCTTCTCTTAATGCATGTCCGGTTAAATTGATAAAAACATCTTCCAGATTTGCCTGTTTCACTTCTTTTGGTTTTTCAAAACCGGATTCCACCAGTTCATCAATCAGTTTATCGGGTGTGTTCAGTGCAATGATTTTTCCACTGTCTATAATAGCCACCCTGTCGCACAACACTTCTGCTTCATCCATATAATGTGTGGTAATAATTACGGTGGTTCCGTTATTCCGGATTTCTCTTATCAAATCCCAAAGGTTTCTTCTGGCCTGCGGATCGAGCCCGGTAGTAGGCTCATCCAGGAAAATAATTTTAGGATGATTGATCAGCGTGGTGGCAATAGAAAACCGTTGTTTTTGTCCGCCGCTCATCTCTTTGAATTTGGCATTGGCTTTATCGCGAAGATTTACCCTGTCGAGCAATACCATTGGGTCTACCTCTTCATTATACAAACCGGCAAATAATGTAATCAATTCTACCAGGTTCAGGCTTGGATAATAACCGGAGGTTTGCAATTGTACCCCAATGATCTTTTTGATATCATTGGGAGAAGTGTCCAGATCCAATCCATCCACCAATATTTTCCCGCTTGTTTTTTGCCGAAGGGTTTCTATGATCTCAAGTGTGGTTGATTTACCGGCGCCGTTGGGACCAAGCAATCCAAAGATCTCACCTTCATGCACATCAAAGCTGATGCCTTTTACTGCTTCAAAATCGCCGTATTTTTTTTGAAGATCTTTTACACTGATAATGATCCTGCTCATAGTTTAAAATTTATATACCAACCCGGCCCTGTTATCCGCAATCCCGATACCAAGTACAACCTTGTTATTTTGTTGATTAAACAAAGTTACGGCCATTAACAGGTTTTTTTGTCCTATAAATGTCAAATACCCGCCTGTTAAAGTGGTTGCAAATCCGCCGCCCAGTAATGCCCAGCCAAGGCCTTTATCTGTATCGCCGGATGTAAGTTTCCTGATACCAAAAATGGTTGCCACAGTACCCACTACGCCAAGAATCTGCCCGGCTACTTTATTTGACTGGTGTTTTTCGAGCAACCTTACCAGTTCTGAATTTCGTGTACGGTAAAACAAATGTTCAAACTGTTTTTTCCCGGTAAAAATCGTATCGTGATAAATGATGGTGTTCGGCTTTGGGTTAACAAAATAGTTCATTTTCCCGGCTTCTATCTTTTGTTGCGCATTGGCCAACAATCCGGCCAGGCATGCAAATAACAGCATCAAAAAAAATCCTTTCATCTATTTAATTTATGGTTCCTGTAAATTTTTCCAGTTCTTTCATCATCAGTTTACTGCCGATAAACAATGCAGTACGCTGGTGCAGCTCTTCAGGCTGAATATCCAGTATCCGCTGCCTGCCATTGGTAGCAAGCCCTCCGGCCACTTCCATTATAAATGCAAAAGGATTGGCTTCATACAGCAAACGCAATTTACCTTTTGGTTTATCAAGGGTTGATGGATACATAAAGATACCGCCTTTAATGAGGTTACGGTGTACATCGGCCACCATACTGCCAATATATCGTTGTGTGTAAGGCCCTCCATCTTCTTTTGTTTTGCGCTGGCAACCATCAATGTATTTGCGAACCCCTTCTTCGTACTGGAAAAAATTTCCATGATTTACTGAATAAAATTTACCCGTTTCGGGGCATTTAATATTTGGGTGACTCAATGAAAACTCTCCAATGGAAGGGTCCAGTGTAAAACCATTCACACCTCGCCTGGTAGCATATACCAGCATGGTACTTGAACCGTACACAACATAACCTGCAGCCACCTGTTGATTGCCTGGCTGTAAAAAATCCTCTTTGGTACAAGGTTTACCCAGTTCACTCACCCTGCGGTACACACTGAAGATAGTACCGATAGAAACATTCACATCAATATTGCCGCTTCCGTCAAGCGGATCAAATAAAACAACGTATTTACTTTGGTTGCTTATTTCATCATCAAACACCACAAAATCATCCAGTTCTTCACTGCCAATACCTGCGCAACTGATACCATGTTTTAATACACCCACAAACTGGTTATTGGCAAACTCGTCTAATTTTTTTACATCCTCTCCCTGTATATTTATTGATCCTGCATCTCCCAAAATATCTACTAATCCTGCTTTATTCACTTCTACATTTACCCGCTTGGCAGCAAGTGCAAGATCGCGCAGCAGGCGGCTTAATTCGCCGGTGGCTGAAGGAAACTGTCGAAGTTGTGTTAATGTAAATTCATCAAGCGTGAGAATATTCCGGTTAACTATCATAATTGGCAATCGTTTGGATAAAGTTAGGGACTGACCTGACATCCATCCGATATATTTTATAAAAAACTATGTATAAAATACACAGTAAATGCAGTTACTATTTTTTGAAAAATATCTGCGTAAAGAAAATGATGCCATCCCTGTCTGTATACACACCAATCCCGGTAAAGCTGTAATTCCCTTCAATATTTTTTTTATGTCCGGGACTGTTTAACCATCCCTTCACCACTTCTTTTGCACTTAACTGGCCATACGCCACATTTTCTGCTGAAGCAGTGATCCACCCGATATTTTGTTTGATGGTCTGCATGCGCTGATCAAAACCTTCATGACCAAAACCGGTTTCCCTGTTGGCCATGTCTTTGCTATGTATATAAGCCTGTTTGGATGCAACAGCAAGTAGTTGGAGTGATGATAATCCCTTAGAACGCCTGTGTTCATTCACATAAGCCAGGATAGATGCCGTCATATCTGCCGCCGCAACAGTTTTACCGGGCACGGGCTCAGTGGCGGAAAGTTTAGGACTGCAGGAAAGAATGGTAATAATGATAAACAGACTCAAAAAGCTTTTGATGGATGCAGCTTTTGTCATAAATGATATTTTCTATAGTAAGGCAACAACCATACCAAACACACTGGGTGATAACACCCCCTATTATAGGTATAAATACCATTCCCTTTACCAATTAGTTTAGTAAATTTGGCCTAAATAAACAGAAATAGTGAATACCCACCATAAGATCATCAATGGCGATAGTAGGCAAATGAGTGAAATAGCAGACAATTCTGTTCATTTGGCCATTACTTCCCCCCCATACTGGCAGTTAAAGGACTATGGAAGTGATAATCAAATTGGCTACCACCACACGTATGAGGAATATATCAACAACCTAAATTTAGTTTGGAAAGAATGCTACCGGGTACTCCATAGCGGTTGTCGGTTATGTGTGAACATTGGAGATCAGTTTGCCCGTGCGGTTTATTACGGACGATATAAAGTAATCCCCATTCGTGAAGAAATAATAAAATTTTGTGAGAATATTGGATTTGACTACATGGGTGCCATCATTTGGAGAAAAGTTACTACATCCAATACAACAGGCGGCGGAGTACAGATGGGTTCGTATCCTTACCCACGTAATGGAATTCTAAAACTTGATTACGAGTTTATCTTAACCTTTAAAAAACTTGGTGACGGCCCTAAGCCCACCAAAGAAAATAAAGAGCTATCTAAAATGACTGCTGAAGAATGGAACACCTATTTTTCAGGGCATTGGAATTTTGCAGGTGCACGGCAGGATAAGCATATTGCTATGTTCCCGGAGGAGTTACCAAAACGTTTAATTAAAATGTTTGCTTTTGTTGGAGACACAGTGCTTGACCCTTTTGCCGGTAGTGGCACAACCAATCTTGCTGCAAAAAATCTTGAAAGAAATTCAATCGGATATGAAATAAACCCGGAGTTTATTCCAATTATTACACAGAAATTAAATGCGAATCAAAAGGATATCCACGAAACATCCTTTGAGTTTTTAATCCAAAAAACCACGCAGAATTTTGAAAAAGAGATTCAAAAGCTTCCCTATATATTTAAGGATCCACACACGCTTGATAAAAAATTAGATCTTAAAAAATTGCAATTCGGCTCTGCAATTGATAAAGAGAGTTCTAAAAAGAAGGAAGATTTTTTTACGGTTAAAGAAGTGATCAGCCCTGAGAAAATACAATTAAGCAATGGTTTGATCATAAAATTGATGGGCATAAAAGAAGATCCTGTTATTAATGGAAAAGCGACTTCCTTTTTACAAGATAAAACAAAAGGAAAAAGGGTGTTTATCAAGTATGATAATGTAAAATACGATTCAGAAAATAATTTGATGTGCTATTTATATTTAGAAAACAAAACTTTCATTAATGCACATTTATTAAAAAAAGGATTAGCCATGGTTGATAATAGTATTATCTTCAAGTACAAGGATAAATTTCTTAAAATTTACAACTCTGAAAATGCCGACTAACTTTTCTAAAAGAGAACGAAACGCATTGTTAAAAGTGCTTAAATATGGCCGAAATAACGCAATTACAGCAAAAACATTGGCCCCATTACTTAACTACTCAACAGGAAGCACTCAAGTCCAGCTACGAAAATTAATAAAAGAGTGCATCGAAGTTGATCATGATTTAATTGGTTCAGTAACTGGCCGTCCAGCAGGTTTTTTCAAAATTAATTCATTAAACGAACTCGAAGATTACATTGATAGTTTAGAGAATAGAACCAGAAGTGATAACACGCGAAGAACTGCTTTGTTGAATAGCTGGAACAACTCTCATTCACCTGCTTCTACCCGTAATATATTATCACTCATATGATGAAGCGATACTCCAAAGAATTTGGAAAAAAGGAAAAAGTATTAAACTACGCAACTCAAACTTACCAACTTTCCCGACCAAATAAAGTAGGTGCTGTAATGGCACTTATTCGTCAATGCCAGCCAAAGACATTTGAGCAATGGACGGAATGGTATTTTGAAAATGCACACACTGACGGGAAAAATCCTTCTAAAATAACGAAAGAAAGCTTAGAAGAGTTAGGAGAAAGACTATACGTCAAAATAAAAGAGATAGTTATCCCTGAATGGACTGAGGCATTTAATCAACTCAGTTTGCAGGATTGTGTTGACTACATTTTCAATTTAACCATTAACAGAACTTTTGATGGTTTTGTTAGAGAAAAATCAGTTGTGGAAGACAATCTGGCCAAGAAATTCCCAAATGTTCGTTTTGAAGAAAGTGACCCGGAACTCGATCATGCCGGAGATATTGATTACTTAGGCTGGATTGGAAATAAAGCGTTTGGAATTCAAATAAAACCTGTAACATCAAAAGCTAATTTTGGCAATTACTCTTCAAGTCAAAGAATGAAGGGAAGTTTTGACGATTTTACACAAAAATTCGGCGGAAAGGTTTTTATTGTTTTTAGTGAAGAAGAAAAGATTAAAAATGAAGAAGTTTTGGATCAAATTTTTCTTGAAATAGAGCAGCTTTCAAAATAATCGCTACATATCTTTCAGATTAAATATCCCATCAATTACAGTAAGGCATGAAAGTATTTAAATTCGGCGGAGCCAGTGTGAACAGCGTAGAACGGATACAGAACCTGGCGGGCATTGTAAAGCATTACCAGGAAGACCCTTTGGTGATCATTGTATCTGCAATGGGCAAAACCACCAATGCGCTGGAAAAAGTAGCAGAAGCTTTTTTTGATGGAAAAAGAGAGGAAGCCCTGCAATTGTTTCATGTGATCAGGAACAACCATATCAGCACCTCCAAATATTTATTGGTTACACGGTTTAATGAATGCCTTGCCCAACTCACCGATTTTTTTACTGAGATTGAATGGCTGCTGCACGACAAGCCCGTGCGTGAATATGATTATTACTACGACCAGATAGTTTGTGTAGGAGAACTGCTAAGCACCTGCATCATCAGTCATTACCTGAACGAAACAGGCATTAATAACCAATGGTTAGATGTGAGAGATTTACTTAGAACCGATAATAATTTCAGGGATGCGGGTGTTGACTGGCAAACAAGTGAGGAAAGAATTAAACTAACAGTTGGCAGAGGTCAGAAAGAAGATTCAGATAAGCGTTCTGCTGAAAACCAACATCTGTCATCTAACATCTACATCACCCAAGGTTTTATCGGTTGTACAGACGATAATGAAAGCACCACACTGGGCCGTGAAGGAAGCGATTATACTGCAGCCGTTTTTGCCAACATACTCAATGCCGAAAGCCTGAGCATCTGGAAAGATGTGGAAGGTGTAATGAATGCCGACCCAAAACAGTTTCCTGATGCGCAACTGATTGCTGAACTCAGTTATACGGAAGTAATTGAAATGGCCTATTACGGCGCGCAGGTGATACACCCGAAAACCATTAAGCCATTACAGAACAAGCAGATACCACTGTATGTAAAATGTTTTGTTGATCCCTCCTTGCCCGGCACTATCATACATCAAAGAAACAGCAAGTACCTGCCTCCTATTATCGTGATCAAACAGAACCAGGCATTGCTGCATTTGAGTAGCCAGGATTTTTCGTTTGTGGAAGATGAACCGATGAGCATTCTTTATAAAATATTCGGCAAAGTAAAACTCAGACCCAACCTGATTCAAACCGGCGCCATTAATGTGCAGGTATGTCTTGACTACAGAACAGATAAAGTAGAACACCTTGCACTGGAAGCAGCTACGGTATTTGATGTTCAGGTAGAGAAAGATTTAAACCTGCTTACCATCAGGCATTATAACAAAGACATTGTGGAAGAACTAACGGCCGGTAAGAATATCATCCTCACACAAAGAACAAAGGAAACCATACAGGTAGTATACAGTTAACCTTTTTTACAGCAGCGGAATATATTCCCCTTTTTTATTGATAGAAATCGGTGGGATCTTTTTGTTCTGCTCAAAATAATCAAACACTTCTTTTAGTCTTCCTGAAAACCGCTGGTAGTCGGGATCATCCTTACTGGTCTTAACAAGAAACTCCCTGCTTTTTTCAACATTATACCTGATAGGAAAAATATGTACAGGGATAAAATCTTCCCCCTGGTCGTGCGCATACGAAGCAAGAATATACAACTCATCAATTTGTGTATTGATAGGGATACATCCCACCGTTACACAACTGCCATGAATAAAGATATCATTTCCCGGTTTAGCCGAATCGCTCAACAGCATATCAGATGCGTTGGGATAATTCAATCCTAACGATAATGTATAATTGCTTTTGGGATTGAATTGATTGATATAATAAAAACCTTCAGGCACCTGGTAATCGCCTTCAATCCGCTTGGGGCCAAGCGCGCCGGATAAAGCACAAACCTTATACGTTTTAAAAAGCCTGAAAGGTTCATTGGTACGATTGCGAACCCAAACCTCTAACTGGCTGTCGTATTTAAAACTCCGCACATAGATCTGCTTAACGGGCCATGAAATATGCATGGCTGCCAGTTGCTTTTTGAGCGAATCCTCTTTCTGTTTCAGCGCATTGGCCACAGTAGGATACTGGCGCTGGCTGCTGATAAAAGAAGCCTGCCCCATCCCCTGCACAAAGCATAATCCCCAAAAAATTATCGTCAACAGTAATCTCATGTGTTCAAAAATAAGGTAAAAGCAATCCGCACCAACACCTGCCACGTTAAAATAACGATTCGTTGGATCAGAAATTGCCCGGGAAATGTTAAAGGAAGTCTGGAGTTTGGAGTCTGGGGTTTGGGGTTACTCCAGACTCCTAACTCCTAACTCTCAAAGGTTTCCCCTCAGCGCCTGTTCCCGCTCAATGGCTTCAAACAGGGCTTTAAAATTGCCTTTACCAAAGCTTTTGGCGCCTTTGCGTTGAATGATCTCGAAAAACAGGGTGGGCCTGTCTTCTACGGGTTTAGTGAAGATCTGGAGCAGGTAACCTTCTTCATCACGGTCTACCAGGATACCCAGTTTTTTAAGCGGCGAAAGATCTTCATCAATAGGTCCTACCCTGGTGAGCAGGTCATCATAGTAAGACGAAGGCACTTTTAAGAACTCAATTCCCCGGCTTTGCAGGTCTGTTACTGTTTTCACAATATCTGCCGTGGCCAATGCCACATGCTGGCACCCCTCCCCATCGTAATAATCGAGGTACTCTTCTACCTGCGATTTCTTTTTACCCTCGGCGGGTTCATTGATAGGGAATTTAACAAAGCCATTACCATTACTCATCACTTTGCTCATCAGCGCAGAGTATTCGGTAGAGATATCCTTATCATCAAAACTGAGAATATTTTTAAACCCCATTACCTGCTCATAAAAATTAACCCAGGTATTCATCCTGTTCCATCCAACATTTCCAACGCAATGATCAACATATAATAGCCCGGTTTCTGATGGATTATACGCTGTTTCCCATTTACGGTAACCGGGCAGGAAAACGCCTTTATAATTTTGTCGCTCAATAAATAAATGAACAGTCTCTCCGTAAGTACAAATACCGCTGATGGTTACTTCACCCAATTTATCTTTTAAAGTAAAAGGTTCCAGGTAACTTTTGCCACCCCTTGCGGTGGTTTGTTTCCACGCATCTTTGGCATCTGATACTTTTAATGCAAGCACTTTAATTCCATCGCCATGCTTGTAAATATGATCGGCAATGGCGTTCTGGCTTCTTAATGGAGTGGTAAAAACAAATATGAGTTTGTTCTGCCTAACCACATAACTCGCCCTGTCTTTAATCCCTGTTTCCGGGCCAGCATAAGCCAGGCTCTGAAAACCGAATGCCGTTTTATAAAAATGAGCCGCCTGTTTGGCGTTGCCCACATAAAATTCAACATAATCCGTTCCCTGCAACGGCAAAAAATCTTCCTGCAATACAGGTGCAGGAGTATCTTGTACAAGTATTCCCATAAATTAATTTGAATGATGATTGAAAAAAAGGGGCATCGTGCTTTGAGCAATTAGCACTCAACTGCACCCATGGCCAAAGCCTGCATCAGCAAACAGTAGCAAAACCGCTTGTCGCCAAAGAGTTTATGGGGATAATCAGGAATCATCAGAACAAATCTAAATAAATAAACGAACAAGTAGTAGTTTTTAGCCGAATGAGTACACTTTATAAAAAAACTGCCAACCCCTATCCGCAAACAACCAACTCATGGCTATCTTCGTCCCATATCAATCAATCATATGAAAGTTGGGATCCTTGGCGGCGGACAATTAGGTAGAATGTTATTACAGGCGGCAGCCAACTATACGGTAGAGACCTATGTTTTGGAAAACGATAGCAACTGCCCGGCAGCTCATCTCTGTCATCATTTTATCAAAGGTGCCATCACCGATTTTGATGCTGTTTACCAGTTTGGTAAGGGCCTGGATGCCATTACCATTGAAATTGAATCGGTAAATGTAGACGCACTGGAAAAACTTGAATCGGAAGGTGTAAGAATTTACCCCAAACCTTCTGCCATCCGCACTATCAAAAACAAGATCCTCCAAAAAGAATTTTACAGCCATCACCTGATACCTACTTCCTCATTTATTATAACAGAAAATCTGGCCGCCCTTCAAAAGCATGTTGATTTTCTGCCGGCAGTTCATAAAATAGGCCAGGGTGGTTACGATGGGAAAGGCGTACAGGTATTAGAAGATGAAAAAGATATCAGCAAAGGATTTGATTCTGCAGCTATCCTGGAGAAAAAAGTGAAGATCAAAAAAGAAATAGCCGTTATCGTTGCCATGAACGATGCAGGAGAAACGGCTATCTACCCTCCTGCCGAAATGATATTTGATCCTGTATGGAACCTGCTCGATTACCAGCTCAGCCCCGCCATCCTCTCAGAAAAAACATTATGGAAAGCAGAAGCCATTGCCTCTAAAGTGGTAAAAGAATTAAAAAGTCCGGGCCTGTTTGCCATAGAATTGTTTATCGACATGAATGATGAGGTGCTGGTAAACGAAACGGCCCCACGCGTTCACAACAGCGGCCATCACACCATTGAAGCCAATTACTCAAGCCAGTACGATATGCTTTGGCGCATCATGCTTAATTATCCGCTGGGTAATACAGATCCGATACTCCCCTCTGCTATTGTAAACATACTTGGCGCAGAAGGTTACCAGGGCACTGCTAAGTATGAAGGACTTACAGAAGTATTACAAATGGATAATGTTTTTGTACACCTGTATGGAAAAACAGAAACCAAGCCGGGCAGAAAAATGGGACATGTAACCATCCTTCATAAAGATTATGCTGATCTTACTTACAAAGCCAACAAGATCAAGCACCTGCTCAAAGTAACTACGTAGTGCGGTTATCGTGACTGATTTTACGAACATTCAAAGGCTTCAGAAATCCAACACCGATCAAACTTTTTGTCTGCAATCCCGGAGAGGTTCTGTCCGGACCAAACAGGCGGATATTATCATCATAAATCAGGTCGAGGCTATACGTAGCGGAGAAGTATTTATTGATTTTGAATGAAAACAGGTTGGTCATGAAAATATCCACATTTTGCGGGCTCGACTGGTAATTGGAAAACAGGTCTACCCTTCCTTTATAGTTGATATTTTTTGCAATGGCATTGTTATAGTTCACTGTGGCAAACGTGCCTATCTCATTAATTGAATGCTGTCCGGCAGGCACACCGTAAATGCCTTTAGCGGCCAGGGTGTTATTCAGAATAATGGTAGAACGTGAAGTAAGTGGCGACATGAACACAGATATATTGGCGTTAGGCTTATAATCGAACCCCACAGATAAGATCAGGTAAGCCGGCGATAAAAAAGATGAAGCAAAATCGCCCACATTATTGGAAAACGTAAATCCATCAAAAAACTGCGAACGGAAATTGAACAGACCTGACAGGTACCATTTACCAAGCGTATCCATTTTGTAACCATATTTACTCAGGTAGTCAAAACGGTCGTCATTCTTGCGGCTTCCAATGCTGGTAGATTGCACATAACCCATATTCACATCAATGTTATTGTCCCAGCTCTGGCGGTCTTTCCTGTAAAAAAAGAAATAGTTAAAATACCCGCTTGCGGTTAAAGAAAAATTATCGCCGCCGGCAGCCCAGTTGCTTAGCGATCCCTGGGCAAGGCTGAAACTCAGTAAACCACCTGTTTTCCAGTTCCAATGCGTAGTGTCTGTATCCTTTTTAATAGTTCGTGAAGTTTCGCTCCTCAACTTGTTTACTACGATATCCTGGGCCAGTAACCCTTCAGCACAAAGTCCCAATATGAATACCGCAACTATTTTTCTCATGCCTGTCAAAATTTGCTCGCAAAACTAAGGGATATCAGCAATTTTAGTGAAACAAGTGCTGACAATCTGACATTAACCGGATCATTTTTGTATTTTCGCTAACTAAATTTCAGAAAGAATGGAAATGTTGGAATTATCGGGTAAAGTTCATGACGAGAACCGTCAGGGCGAAGCCTTTAATCCATTGGGTAATGATCAGGGATCTTTCAAAAAAAACTTCTACATAGAGAGTTATGGCTGTGCCATGAATTTTGCCGACAGCGAAGTGGTAGCCTCCATCCTGAACCAGGAAGGCTATGGCGCCACCCGCAACCCCGAAGAAGCCGACCTTGTGCTTCTCAATACCTGCTCTATTCGCGAAAAAGCAGAACAGACTGTCAGGAAACGACTCACCGAGTTCAGATCACTGAAAAAGAAAAAACCGGGAATGCTGATTGGAATGCTGGGTTGTATGGCAGAAAGACTAAAATCGAAGCTACTGGAAGAAGAAAAACTGGTAGATCTTGTGGTGGGGCCAGATGCTTACCGAAGCTTACCGGTGTTGATTGAGGAAGCAGAGACCGGCCAAAAAGCAGTGAACGTTTTGCTGAGCCGTGATGAGACTTATGGTGATATTGCCCCTATTCGCTTAGACAGTAATGGTGTTTGTGCATTTGTATCTATCATGCGCGGCTGTAACAATATGTGCAGTTTTTGCGTGGTGCCTTTTACCCGTGGCCGGGAACGCAGCCGCGATGCGCATTCCATCATTGCCGAAACAGAACAGTTATTCAATACCGGCTATCGCGAAGTAACCCTGCTGGGCCAGAATGTGGATAGTTATTACTGGATTGATGAACAGAAAGAAGAAACGATCACGTTTGCAAAGCTATTGGAGAAAGTAGCATTGGTATCACCACTGTTACGTGTACGCTTCAGCACTTCTCACCCCAAAGACATTACAGACGAGGTATTATTTACCATGGCCAGATACGAAAACATCTGCAACTACATCCACCTGCCTGTACAAAGCGGCAGTAACAGGATACTGCAGTTGATGAACCGTACCTATACCAAAGAATGGTATATAGCCAAAGTAAACCGCATCCGCGAAATATTGCCGGATTGTGGTATCAGTACCGATATGATCACCGGCTTCTGCACCGAAACAGAAGAAGACCACCGCGAATCTTATGAGTTGATGGAATTCTGTAAATACGATCTGGCCTATATGTATTTCTACAGCGAAAGACCCGGAACATTAGCAGAGAAAAGATATGAAGATGATGTGCCAGAAGAAGTGAAGAAAAGAAGGCTGCAGGAAATAATAGCGTTACACCGCATCCATTCACTGGAAAGTATGCAGCGCGATGTAAACAAAACATTTAACGTACTGATAGAGGCAAACTCTAAAAAAAGCGATACAGACTGGCACGGAAGAACCGATCACAATAAAGTGGTCATCTTTCCAAAAGGGAACCACCCTCTTAAGAAAGGCGATTATGTAATGGTGAACGTGCATTCGTGCACGGCGGGAACGCTTTTGGGAAGAATTAGTAATGAGTAGTTAGTAATTAGTAATAAGTCCTGATGGGCTGCTACTAATACTATAAACTCAATTACTAATTACTAATTATTAATTACTAATTAACACCATGGATTTACAAAGTATAAAAAACCGTTTCGGCATCATAGGCAACTCACCTGCATTAAACCATGCGCTTAATACGGCCGTGCAGGTTGCCGCCACAGACCTTACTGTTTTAATTGTGGGAGAAAGTGGTGTGGGTAAAGAAGTGTTCTCACAGATCATTCACGCCCTCTCCTCTCGCAAGCACAATCCTTTTATTGCCGTTAACTGCGGTGCCATTCCGGAAGGCACCATTGACTCTGAATTATTTGGACACGAGAAAGGCGCTTTTACCGGTGCCGTTGACAGCCGCAAAGGTTATTTTGAAACCGTAAGCGGCGGTACCATTTTTATGGATGAAATTGGTGAAATGCCTTTGGGTACCCAGGCCCGTTTATTGCGTGTGCTGGAAACCGGCGAGTTCATCCGTGTAGGTTCATCTAAAGTACAAAAAACAGATGTGCGTGTAATAGCGGCCACTAATCGCGAGCTGCTGGAGTTTACACAGAAAGGCCGTTTCAGGGAGGACCTTTACTATAGGCTGAGTACCGTTCCTATCCGGGTACCCTCACTCCGAGATAGAAAAGAAGATATCCTGCTCCTGTTCAGAAAATTTGCAGTTGATTTTGCAGAACGTTATAAAACTGCGCCGGTACAACTTGATGATGAAGCTAAAAACCTGTTAATTAACCATCGCTGGCAGGGTAATGTAAGAGAGTTAAAGAATATTGCAGAGCAGATATCTGTGCTTAGTACCAGCGCCCAGATTGGCGGTAACGAAATGCGGCGTTTTTTGCCCGAAGCAACAGGTACCCGTTTACCTATGATCACAGGGCAACATGCAGGTGGTGAGTTTGCCAATGAACGTGAGATCCTGTACAAACTTTTTTTCGACATGAAAAAAGATGTAACAGAATTAAAGAAAATGTTCCTTGAAATATTACAAAATCCAGCACTGGCAGGCAGTGCAGCCAATTTTACCAGAGACTCTTTGGTGAATGATTTTCATAATACAGGCGACGGGCAAGGCATTGGCACGCAGGCCGTGATACCGCAAACAGGAAATGTTCACCCCTCTTTCCTTCCTGCCGGTTCTCATTCATCGCAACCTGTACTTTTACAGGATGATGGTATTCACCTGCACGAAGAAGTAGAAGAATCGCTGAATATTGTTGATAAAGAAAAAGAGCTTATCATTAAGGCATTAAAGAAACACAAGGGCAAAAGAAAAGATGCTTCGCTCGATTTGGGTATTAGTGAGCGCACTTTGTACAGGAAACTCAAGGAATATGATATTGATGAGTGAGGGGGAAGGGCAATGAGTGAATGAGTGAATGAGTGAATGAATGAATATTATAGGATTAGGTAGAATAAGTGCAAACTATTACTCTTAATGATTCTTACTATTGGCCTCTGAAAAAAAGCGTTAAGAAATTTACGGAATGGAGCGTTAAGTCCCGTCAATGGCGGGATAGCGGAATGCAGTAAATTTTAGCTTTTTTTCATCCCGCCTTAGGCGGGATTGATCTTTTTTGTTACTTTTTTGTGCCAGTCCAGCCAAAGGCAGGATCAAGACAAAAAAGTAAATAGCGTAAACGCTAGCTGGAAACGGTTTGCGCTTATTCTACCGAATCCTTTGAGTAATATTGAATTGAAAATTAAAAATTGATATGACAGTCAACAATCTGCTTTCGTTTTTTAAAGAAAGAACCTTGGGCTCCCGCTTTGCAGTTACTGTTTGGGTGATGGCTTTGTTGAGTGTTATGTCAACATCCTGCGGCATCTATAAATTCAGGGATGCCACCATACCTGCTGATGTAAAAACTGTGAACGTTAAATTTATTGAGAACAGGGCCCGGTATATTAACCCGCAGTTGGCACAGAAATTTACCGACAAGATCCAGCAAAAAATAATCGGAAGCACCAAACTTACCCGTACCAACAGTGAGGATGCACATTATGTAATAAGCGGAACCATTACAACGTATGATGCCACCCAAACAGTGGGCATCAACGCTCAACAGGCTACTACCAACCGATTAACGGTAACCCTGCACATGATATTGAAAAAAACACTGGAAAATAAAACAGAGGAATTTGACGTTAGTAGAAGCTTCGACTTCTCATCCAACCTCTCGCTGCAACAGGCAGAGGGGCAATTGCTGGATGAAGTGGTAAGAAGTCTGACAGATGATATCTTTAACCGTATCTTTTCCAACTGGTAACCCGGCGTCGTATTTTTTATGAATTTAACACAGGAAAAAGCATTGTTTCATTTATCCGGGAAACTGGATCTTTCGCAATTAAGAGCAGGTACACTGCAGGAAATAGCGGATGAGTATCCGTATTTCGCACCTGCACAGTTTTTTCTGGCTTCTAAACTGAGAGCTGACAAAACAAACTTCGCGGAGGCACAATCGCAAAAAGCCAATTTATATTTCACCAACCCATGGTGGCTGTTATTTCAACTGCAACACGGCGTAAAAAACAATTCGGCGCAGCCCCCTGCTGCCACCACAACTTTTGATCATGTGCCAACTGTTGAAGCAGTGAAGAAGATGATGCACAAAATTGACCATCCTGATGAAATAAAAAATGAGGCCGAAGAACCTCTCCCCGATGGCGCAGAAAATGACAGTCCTGAAATCAATGAATCTGATAATAAAATAGCCGGCCTTCTTTCGGGGCAATTGGCCGAATTTAAGAAACCGGTAGAAGCAGATGCTTTGCTGGATATTGAGAATGAGAAACAACGGTTGCACACCATTGACTATTTTGCCTCACAGGGTATTAAAATAGATCTCTCCTCTATTCCACAGGATAAGCTTACCAGGCACCTGCTTAAATTTACCGACTGGCTTAAACAGATCAGGAACGTAAATCCGGCCGAGCTGGCACATAACCTGGAAATGGAGAAAGCAGTAGCCGAAACGGCCAAAATATCCAATGAAACAAGGGAAATCCTTACCGAAACCATGGCCGAGGTATTGATTAAACAGGGGCAGGTAGACAAGGCCATTCAGCTCTTGATCAAATTAAGTTTCTTAAATCCTGAAAAATCCAGTTATTTTGCTGCCAAAATTGAACAACTAAAAGGAATATAATATGATCATCGTGTTTTTGATACTGATTGTGATTGCCTCTGCGGCGTTAGGTTTTATTGTACTGGTTCAAAACCCGAAAGGTGGCGGCTTATCCGGCAATGTGGGCGGTTTCAGCAACCAACTGATGGGTGTTAAACAAACCACCGATGTACTGGAGAAAGGTACCTGGCTATTTGCAGGCATCATCGGCGCCCTGGCTATATTTTCTGTTTTATTCCTGAGAGCCGGTTCTACTGCAAGCGCTGATACCTCAATTTTACAAAAAGTAAATACCAACCAGACTGCTCCTGCACCGGCAGCAACTGTTCCGGCTAATACCGTACCGGCAAAAACTGATTCTGGCAAGAAATAAGCATTTCAACATATTTTACTGCCCTGTCTGTATCTTCAGACAGGGTTTTTTATTTAATTTGACTGTATGAAAAGGATAGTACGCCGGGTTTCTCTCGCTCTTTTGCTGATAGCGCTTTTATTTTACTGGCTATTCCTTTCATCAGCTACTAATTTTGAAAGCAAAACCAAATCCGTACTTATTACAGAAAACAGGAAAGACAAAGCTTCAGTACTGGATGAATTGCAGAAGAATGGCATCATTAAAGAAAAAAACAGCCTGTCGGTTCTGGCAACATTCATGGGTTTTGGAGATAAGATCAGACCGGGGAAATATGAGATCAAAAAGGGCATGAACCTGCTCTCTATTGCCCGTATGCTGAAGAACGGGCGGATAGCCGAAGTAAAACTGGTCATCAACAAACTTCGCACCAAAGAAGATCTTGCAAAGCTGATCAGTAAAAGCTTCGCCTCCGATTCGGCTACCGTAATGCAATACATCAGCTCCAATGACTCGATCAAAGAATTTGGCGTAGATACCAATACGCTGTTTACCATCATCATTCCCGACACCTATTCTTTTTATTGGAGCACTCCATTAAAAAAGATTTTCAGAAAACTGGCAGATACAAAAAAACAGTTCTGGGAGAATAAAGACAGGCTTGAAAAAGCTAAGCATACCGGTCTTAGTCCGGATGAAGTATACACGCTTGCATCAATCGTGGAAGAAGAAACCAATTACGATAGTGATAAACTTAAGATAGCCAGTGTGTATATGAACCGGCTGAAAAAAAGTATGCCATTACAGGCCTGCCCTACCATTAAGTTTGCGATGAAAGATTTTACGCTGACGCGGATTTATGAGAAATATCTTTTTAACCCTTCACCGTACAATACTTACCGCAAAAAAGGGCTGCCTCCCGGCCCTATCTGCACCCCATCGCCCAAAACCATTGATATCATTCTGGATGCACCCCAAACAGACTACCTGTACTTTGTTGCCAAAAGTGATTTCAGCGGATACCACCATTTCAGCAGTAACTTTACAGAGCACAACCAGTATGCCAAAGAATACCAGAAAGCATTGGATCTTTATATGGCCAAAAAAACAAAGTAATCAATACCAGTCTTGACCAAATTTGAACGCATATTTTTCCGATTAACCCCGGTAGCTTTTGTGCTGCGGGAGAGCAAGACATGGATCATACCCGGCTTTAGCGGATTGCCTGTGTATGATGTTGTTGACTTTTTTTTAAAACAGGTGAAGAAGCATGGATTAACCGAACGTGCAGCCGCCATTTCATTCAACCTGATCATGGCGCTGCCAACAGCTATATTATTTCTTTTTTCACTCATACCGCTGTTCCCCAAACCGGTTAGTTTTCAAACTGAGATCCTGAGCCTGTTTAAAGACATTACGCCCAATTCAAACACGTATAATTTTATTGCCAGGATACTGAACGATTTGCTGGAAACGCAGCACGCTGGCGTTTTCTCGTTTGGTTTTTTATTGCTGATCTTTTATTCATCCAATGCGATGATGGGCATCATCCGTACATTTGACAGATCTATCCAGGAGCACAAACGTATTTTCCTGCACCAGCGATGGAGGGCCATACGCCTTACTTTTATTTTGATCTTTTTGATACTCATCTCCGCCATTGCACTGTTTCTGGGGAAAGAACAACTCAGCTATGTTTTAAAAACAATATTTCATGTAAGGAAAAACACCAGAATTATCTGGTGGAACGGCGTAAGATGGATCGTTGTTATTGGTCTCCTGTTTTATGGCATTGCCTTCATTTATAAGTTTGCCCCTTCCATCAAAAAACGCTGGCGGCTATTGTCGCCGGGTTCTATACTGGCCACTACACTTACACTTGCTACCACCGTCCTGTTTTCATACTGGGTAAATAATTTTGCAAGTTATAACAAGGTCTATGGTTCTATCGGCACGGTGCTCATCATCATGTTACTGATCTATTTTAATTCGCTGATCCTGCTCATCGGGTTTGAATTGAATGTGAGTATTACCTATCTTACCAAAGAAGCCGAACTGCGAAAGCAGCAGGAGAGAAAAGAAGAAAATAAAAAAATAAGCTGATCTTTTTTATGGAAATAACCGGCATCCTGCATCCAAGCAAAAAATACCTAAACCAACGATTATGAAAAAGAATCCATCTTTACGGACCATTATCATCCTTGTCGTTATTTTTCTCATCACTTATGCATTGGCAGATGGAATCCGGTACGGCAGTATATGGGGCGTTATTATGGCTGTGGTAAGCCTGGTTGCATTAGGCGTCTCCATTTATCTTTACAAAAGACTTTCAGAACTAAACGAAGAAGAAGAGCAGCAATAATTTTTTATACAGAAATTATTCTACCAGCTTTTCTAATTCCAGTCTTAGTTTCCCTTCCGGAAGCTGTTGTTTATAGAATGCCCTGTAATGCTTTTTATTATTCACCATCAGGGTTACGGGGATCGATCCATCCCATGATTTATCTATTTTAGGGCAGAAGGCATCTGCATTGCTTTCATTAAGCCATACGATCTGCGACGTGTATCCCTGTTTCTTTGCAAAATCAGTAATCTCTTTCGGGTAATCACCGGGAAAATCGATACTCACCAATAATAATTTCATTTTTTTATCCGCATATGCAGTCACGTTCTTTTCAAACCACGGTATTTCCCTGATGCAGGGCCCGCACCAGGTGGCCCAGAAATTAACCACCAATGGCACAGAACTGGTATCAATCATTTTTTGCAGTTCGCCTATCTTCAGTTTTTTGATCTGCTGCGCACACAGGGTTTGTTGTACACATAACAGGGCAAAAACAAAAAGTATTTTTTTCATAGGGTGATTTAGAGATCAAGTTTGGTGAATCCCCAGTCTTTCAGCAAAGTATTCACTCTTTCTGCGGGTAAAGAGGTTTGATTGTAATGACCCGCCAAATTTTTCTGCCGGCAGGCTTCATACACCGATACAGCACAGGCTACAGATATATTGAGGCTTTGAATAATACCCATTTGCGGAATAATAAAATTACCATCGGCCATGGCTCTTATCTCGCTGCTTACACCATCATGTTCATTTCCAAAAACCAATGCGATGCGCTGCGTAAAATCGATCTCGTATAAACCAATTGAATCTGTTGCAAGGTGTGTGGTTAGTATCTTATCGTAATTCTTTCTCAGTTCAGCAAAACAGGCTGCTGCATCGGTGTACTGGTGAATGGTGAGCCATTTAGCCGCGCTGCTGCTGCTTTTGGGCCCGAATCTTTTGTGCTTGTGTATTTTGGTGGTAAGCACATAAATATCCTGTATGCCAACACACTCGCAGGTACGCATAACAGCGGAAATATTGTGTGGGTCGTCTACATTCTCCATCACCACGGTTAAATTAACCTGGCGTTTACTAAGCACACTTAAAAGTTTTTCCTTTCTTTCAGGAGTCATAAAACTGTATAAAGAAACGAATTTCGATAACCGGGGTGAGTAAAACAAAACTGATTTTACTGGTTGCTATCGAAACAAAACCTCTGTGTTGATTTTTTTTCAACACAGGGGTCTCAGGGAGATTGCGTTTCACAGAGGGGTATAAAAAAACCATGAAACGTTTGCTTCATGGTTTTGAAAATTGTCAACTAAGTATTAGTCATCATCATCATCGCGGTCATGCCCATGCTTGTTTCCGCCACGGCCATATCCAAATCCCCGGCCATTATTACCCCATCCACGCTCATCACGTTCATGTTCTCTTCTTCTTTCAAAACGGTCGTCATCTCTTCCGCGTCCATACCTGTTATCGTTTTCATAAGGGTAAGGGCTTCTTTGTACATATACGCCGGGAGCGCGGTAGGTATTATAATAGGAACGGTATCTTTCCCTGTAAACATTGCAATGCAGGTAAGGCCTTGGTTCATTGATTGATACTTTAAAACCCCTGTACAGATCATAATCACGGTAGGCATATGGAAGCTGACCGGCAAATACCCAGTTACGGCCATCAAAATAAACAAACAGGCGGTTAGGAATATCGTAGTAGCAATCTATCTCGGGTAAATAATAATAATCACCCGCATAGTTTCCGGGCAATCCCCAGTTAGGTCTTGATCCGATATTCAGGTTAACATTAAATCTTACCTGTGCTTTTGTTTCGTTGTAGAAAAAGAAAGCGGTAATAAACATGGCTGAGAGTAATAACTTTTTCATAGTTCAAAGTTTTATACCCTACCTAAGCCAAACCCAATGCCAAAAATGAAATTAATTGTTAGCGTTTCGTTAATGAAAGAAAATTTTACACCAAAGTGATCCCAAGGCCGGGCTTTCCCGATAAACTTACTTTGCCAAAATCGAACTGAATTCCGGTGGCATTATCTTCAGACAATAATAAAGGACCGTCCATATCCACATGATCTATCTGCGGCAGAAAATGAGCAATAGCCGCAGATCCAACCGTGCCCTCATTCATGCTGCCCATCATTACCTGCATGTTTAACGATCTTGCATCCTTTATCATGCGTAAAGCCGGTGTAATGCCGCTGCATTTGGTTAGTTTGATATTGATACCGTGAAAGTGTCCGGAACATTTTTTTACATCCTGCTCAAACACACAACTCTCATCAGCAAATAAAGGCAGGGCTGATTTTTCAAATAAAATTTTCATTCCATCCCAGTTATCTTTAGCAAGTGGTTGTTCAATAAATTCTACGCCCAGTGCAGCCAGTTGCGGTATTTTCTCCAGTGCTTCTGCAGTTGTCCAGCCGGCATTTGCGTCAATCCGGAATGCAGCATCGGTATGTTTACGCAGTGCTTGTACAATGGCAATATCTTCATCGGTACCCAGTTTAATTTTGTACACCGGCCATGGTTTCGCCTGCATTTTTGCCACCATTTTTTCAATTGTATCTATACCAATGGTGTAGTCGGTAACCGTTGTATTTTCCCATTGGGTATTCCAGAGTTCATACAAAGGTTTGCTTTTCATTTTACCATACAGGTCCCATGCAGCTATGTCCAGCGCACAAACAAGAAAAGGGTTATCAGGAAATAAATGATGCAGGTAATGCCAATAACGTTCAGGATCTGTAAAAGCAAATTTTTCAACCAGGCTTCTTTTTGATTCCAGGTCGGCAATCATTTGCTCAACGGTTATATTATAATACACAATTGCAGGCGCCTCACCCACACCCACAAATGGTCCCAGCTCCAGCGCCACTATCAGCGCAGGCTGGTGCGTTTTGGTGCGCCCGTTAGAAATTGTAAAAGGGTATTCGAATGGAAGGTTCTGTTGTCTGTAACTGAGTTTCATATACCCCCCAACCTCCTAAAGGGGGAGTTGAGGTTTGCAAATATAATTCGATAGACCGTATACAGAAGCTTAAATAACATGAGCAATCATAACTCCCCCTCCAGGGGGCTGGGGGGGGTGAGCTGAGGGACTAAACTACCGCCCACTTGCAACAATAAATTCTTTCAACTCCACATTAAATTGTTTTGCTTCCAGCAAGGTCTCTAATGTGAGGTGCATCCTGTATCGCCAGTAATGTTTTGGATTAGCGGGAATATTGATACGTTCATCATTCGGGTTTTCCCTGCGCAGGCTTTCATCAATACCTAATATATCCTGAAGCTGGAATACGCTCCACATGGCCGGTGAATAAAGGTGTTGCAGCAGAATGGAACGATTGATCCATGCTTCACAATATTGCGGAGCATCTCCCCACTGCCCTAACTGGTGATTGTAGAATTTTTGGATCCGGCCCCTGTCCTCTTCCCACCAGCCCCGAATGGTGCTCATATCGTGTGTGGAAGGTGTTACCACACTCAGGTAAGGTGCATCATTGGGATGGAAGAATTCGCTGTCCACATTTTTGGGCATGCGTTGTATCTCCAGACTTAATAAACCCAACTGGCGCATTACTTCCGGCACACAGGAAGGAACCAACCCGAGGTCTTCGCCACATACCAGCATATTGGTTACGCGTTTTAAAGCAGGCAATTTTTGCAAAGCTTCCTTCATCCAGAAATCATCCTGGCGGCGGAAGAAATAATTGACATAGCGTTCACGCAGCCTTTGTTGTGTACCAAATTCAAGATTGCGGAACGAAGCAGTATTTTCCATACCAAAACGGAAATGAAACTGTTGTCCATCACCATTTTCGGCATCAAATAAAATCACATTGCTGATCAGGTTAAATAAACCCTGTTTGATCTTTGCATGCTGATCATCCTGTTCTAACGAAGCAAAATGTTGTTCTACCAATCGCTGGGTACCAAATTCAGGTTTCAGCGTATAATGTCCAAACCCATCATATGTGAGGAACAGGCTTTTTACCAGTTCATTATCGTACCCGAATATTTCCCACAATACATTCTCGTTAATAAAAGGTGTGGTATAACGGTGATGATCAAACCAGATGCCATTGCTGTTGAACTCGTTGATATGAACAGGGATGGCAGGAACAAAATGCCCCATGATACCTTCTACCGCATCCATAGGAATACTCCAGATACGGAAGAAACCGAGGATATGATCTATCCGGAATGCGTCAAAGTAATAACTCATCTGCTCAAAACGCTGCTTCCACCAGGCAAAGCCGTCTTCGCGCATGCGCTGCCAGTTGTAAGTGGGAAAGCCCCAGTTTTGTCCTTTAACAGCAAAATCATCCGGCGGTGCACCAGCCTGAAAATCGAGCCGGTAGAGTTCAGGATTCTGCCATGCATCTGCCCCGTGGCGGTATACGCCTATGGCGATATCACCTTTTACAATAATGCCATTGGCATGCGCATAGGCAGTTGCTTCTTTCAATTGCAGGTGCAGGTGGTACTGAATAAAATAATGCAATGCCACATCATCAAATGCAGTTGATTTTTTATCTGTTAACGCAGCAATATCATCAGCAACATATTGTTTGCAGGCGGGCCATTTGCTAAAATCAACAGTACCGTACTGATCTCTCAGGTAACAGAATGCAGCATATGGTGCCAGCCAGTGCTTGTTCTGTTCAAAAAACTCACGATACGCTGCCGATGCAAAAACACTACTGCTGCTTTCCTTGTATGCGAATAAGGCAAAATCGTATTTTATTTTGGTAACAGCTTCATAATCCAGTACCGGTAAGGCATTCAAACGCAGCCGTTCTTCTTCTAATTTTTGTAATCGTTTGTGCGAAGCAGCCGAATCAGAAAGTTTCTCAAGGTTAAGATACAGTGGGTGCAAAGCAAAAGCAGAGATGGCCGCATACGGGTAAGAATCAACCCAGGTATGTGTTGCGGTAGTATCGTTAATGGGCAGTATCTGCACCATTTTTAATCCAACCTGTTTGACCCAGTTTACCAGTAAAATCAGATCAGTAAATTCTCCGGTGCCAAAGCTTTTTTCGCTGCGTAAACTAAAAACAGGGATAGCGGTACCGGCTCCCTTCCATGTATTGTTAGGGAGTACGGCAAAACCATCATTTACAATGGTCTTGTGATTCTCTTTACCGGCATCATGCAATACGCGGTTATTGCCATCTTCAAACCTGATAAGTTGGTTATTCACCACATCAAACACGCCGTATTTGTATGCAATCGGGAATGATTCTTTTCCAAGGTCTAACGAAAGTGTATAAAAGTCTTCTCCTTCTTCCCTGCTCATCAATACGGCATTGGCAGGATTCCAGTTACCCAAACTATTGCTGCTGCCGGATACGCATAAGGTTTGTCCCTTTAACAGTAAAGGCGTTTTCACCTTCAGTATATGTGTAACTGTTTTGGGTTTCGTTGATTTTACAGGTGTAAAGTTTTCCTTTAATAAAACCTGTGTAAACGGTTCTGTATAAAAACTATTTTCAAAATAGCCCGCATGATTCCATGCATCTATGATCAGCAATTCTGTGGCTGATATGACGGATGGATTAACTATTTTATCGTTTCCCCAATCATAATTGATCGTTCCATCCGCGTTCTTTAAAATATAATGATAGGTAATGTCTTTATCAATCAGATGAAGCCCCTCCTGTTCTATAACTAATTGCCAGTATTCTTCATTAAAATATTGGAGCGGCAGTGCATTTTCTACCAGGTTATTCCCAAGCAAAGGATGGTTACCTGTTACAAATAATGATTGCCCGTAATTTGTTTTAAAGCGGATCTGGAAAGTAATTTTTTTAACCCCGGTTTTTGGTACTGCTTTTTTGGAGCTTATATTTTTTGGGGCAACAGCTATTTTAGGAGCTACCGTTTTTGCAGATGCTGCTTTTATTTCTGTTGCTTTTTTAGGGGTTGATGTTTTGCCTTTTGATTTGGCAACTGAAGCCACTTTAGGTGGAGAAACTGCTTTTGTCTTTTTAGGGCTTTTCTCTATGCCATTAGTGTGTACGGCTTGACCGTTTTCTGGCGGAGTAGTAGCCGTATTTTTCTCCTTTACAGCAATAGCGGATGTCCTCTCCTCTTTAACAGAATGAGCAATCGTTCTTTTCTCGGTGGCCAAGATGCAATGTTTTAGAATTGCTAAAATAATAAAACTAATGTGTAAAACAAACACAATTCGTGAAAAGCCCTGAAATGACTGTAAAGAGTGCCTACCGGGCCATTTTGAGAAGGTCTGCCCCTTTCTCGCCTATCATAATAGCGGCGGCATTGGTATTGCCGGATACAATAGTGGGCATTATGGACGCATCAATTACCCGTAAGTTTTTTACACCATACACCCGTAACTGGTCATCCACCACGGCCTGACTGTCTTTGCCCATTTTACAGGTTCCTACAGGGTGGTATAAGGTTTCTGCGCTTTTACGGATATGGGCCATTAAAGATTCATCAGTATAAGGCGCTGCAGGGAATGAAACGCCGTTTAAAGCATAGCCGTTGAGGGATGGTGCACCAATAACATCTATCGACTTTTTAAGCGCCGTTAAAATCACTTCCCTGTCTCCCGGATCAGACAGCAGGTTGGGTTGAATTACCGGAGGATCTTTGGGTTTAGAGCTTTTCAATCCAATATATCCCCGGCTTTCAGGCCTGATCAGAATAGCCAGTATGCCAAAACCATCCCTGCGCGAAAAGGTATTCATGTTGTAGATATCCGTAGAATAATCTTCCGATATACCCAATGGCACAAAATGGAACTGGATATCGGGCCTGTTTAATGCCGGATCAGATTTTAGGAAGGCATTGGCTTCTATCGGACTATTGCTTAACGGGCCACTGGAAAACAACAATTGCTGTAATACCGCTTTACCCATATTGAGTGGTTTAAGCAATGAGTTTGCTGTGGGTATAGATGCCCAACTGCTTACGCCTGTCCAAACATGATCCTGCAGGTTTTTACCCACGCCGGGTAAAGGATGTTTGATATTGATGCCCTGTTTGCTTAATTCAACAGGATCACCAATACCGGATAGCATTAGTATTTGTGGCGATTGAATTGTACCTGCTGAGAGAATTACCTCCTTTGTGCAGTTAATCCTTTCTGAGTTTGAATGTGAGGTCATAACTTCTACACCCACGGCCCTTCCATCTTCAATTAAAATACAGGAAACCTGGGTATTGGTTCTAACGGTAAGGTTGGCACGGCGCATGGCGGGTTTTAAAAATGCGTCGGCCGTACTATGCCTTTTATTTTTTTTGATGGTGTACTGCAACATACTCGCTCCTTCCTGCTCTGCCCCGTTATAATCTACGTTGCGGGGTATGCCACACTCTTCGCAGGCATCAATAAAAACAGTAGCAAGATTACTGGGTTGTCTGGAGAGCGTAATATTCAACGGGCCATTTTCACCATGAAAAGGCTCTCCAAACTGTTCATGGTTTTCCGATTTTTTAAAATACGGCAGCACATCCTCATAACTCCATCCTTTGTTACCCAAAGCAGCCCATTCATTATAATCTTCTTTGTTACCACGAACATAGGCCATGGCATTGGTGGCGCTGCTGCCACCCAGTGTTTTGCCCCGCGGTATAAATATTTTTCTATTGTCAACATGTTTTTGAGGCTCGGTCCAGAAAGCCCAGTCCACCGATGTCCGGTTAAGTTTGGTATAAGCGCCGGGAATTTTGATTTCCTGCTTATTGTCGGGTGCACCTGCTTCCAGCAACAAAACAGTGCAATTGGCATCTTCTGTTAACCGGTTGGCCAATACACAACCCGCAGAACCCGCACCAATAATGATATAATCGTAAGGCATTGGCTAAATATAAATCAAAATGAATACAGATGATAGAATAATGCACATTAACGAATAATGAAATCCTGTCTAATATCCGCAGAGCGGGGTGTTGATCTCTTTCATTCAATAATCTGTAACTTCCCATAAGCCCCTTATATTTGCCATACTAACAATTGTTCGTATATGAATCCTACGTTTAACCGCAATGAAGACTGGATGAAATTGGCTGTGAGTCAGACAAAAAAACATTTTGATAAAATCAAAACAGGCGGTGGTAAAAAAGCCATTGAAAAACAAAGAGAACGTAACAAACTAACTGCCCGTGAGCGGATCAGTTATTTATGTGATGCCGATAAGCCATTTACGGAAATAGGTGCTTTTGCGGGTTTTGAGATGTATGAAGAACAAGGCGGTTGCCCGGCAGGAGGTACAGTGGCAGGTTTGGGATATGTGAGCGGCAGACAATGCCTGGTGGTGGCCAACGATCAAACAGTAAAAGCAGGTGCCTGGTTCCCGATAACGGGCAAAAAGAATCTGCGCATGCAGGAGATAGCGATGGAGAACCGCTTGCCTATTATTTACCTGGTAGATAGTGCCGGTGTTTTTCTGCCGATGCAGGATGAGATCTTTCCCGACAAAGAACATTTTGGCCGCATCTTCCGCAACAATGCGCGGATGAGCGCCATGGGCATTACACAGATTGCCGCGGTAATGGGCGCCTGCGTTGCCGGTGGAGCCTACCTGCCAATTATGAGCGATGAAACACTGATGGTAGAAGGCAACGGCAGTATTTTTTTAGCAGGATCCTATCTGGTAAAAGCGGCAATTGGTGAAGACATTGATAACGAAACATTGGGGGGCGCTGTTACGCATACAGAGATCAGTGGGATTGCTGATTATAAGTTTAAATCAGAACAGGAATGTCTCGATCATATTAAAAAGATCATGAACAAACTGGGTGAACCTGAAAAAGCGGGATTTGACAGGATAAAAGCAACAGCACCTAAAAAGAATCCCGAAGAATTATATGGCATCCTGCACGAGGGCAACCTGAAGCCGTATGATATGCTGGAGATTATTGAACGGATAGTGGATAACAGCGAGTTTGATCAGTTTAAACAGGATTACGGTAAAACAATGCTTTGCGGTTATGCAAGAATTGAAGGATGGGCCGTAGGTATTGTAGCCAACCAGCGCCTGGTAAGCCGGAACAAAAAAGGTGAAATGCAGATTGGTGGGGTGATCTATAACGACAGTGCCGATAAAGCAGCGCGGTTTATTATGAATTGTAACCAGAAAAAAATCCCGCTTGTTTTTCTGCAGGATGTTACCGGTTTTATGGTGGGCAGCAGAAGCGAACACAGCGGCATTATTAAAGATGGAGCCAAAATGGTGAATGCCGTTGCCAATTCAGTTGTACCAAAGATCACTATTGTAATAGGCAACAGTTATGGCGCCGGCAATTATGCCATGTGCGGCAAAGCTTACGACCCAAGATTTATTTATGCATGGCCCTCTGCAAAAATTGCAGTGATGGGTGGCGACCAGGCAGCCAAAACATTATTACAGATACAGGTTGCCACTATGAAATCAAAGGGCAAAGAAGTAAGTGCAGAAGTAGAAAAAGAATTGCTCGACAAAATAAAGAACAGCTACGAAAAACAAACCTCTCCTTACTATGCTGCCGCCCGCTTATGGGTTGATAATATTATTGACCCGATAGAAACAAGACAGGTGATTGCAGAAGGAATTGCTGCAGCCAACCAAAATCCGCACCTGGAGGATTTTAAAATGGGCGTGTTTCAGGTGTAGGATTAGCGGATTGGCGAATTGCGGATTGGCGGATTGGCGGATTGATGTATTATTCAAATAATAGTAACCCGATAAAAAAAAGAGTTGATGTATTTGCTCAACGCTATTTTTCTTTGTTTCCAGTCTACGCCAGGCAGGCTTATGATTGCCTAACCCGTTTTAGAGAAGGACTAAAGAAATCCGCCAATCCGCTAATCCGCCAATTCGATAACCGGTATTCCACCTATTCTTCAATTCCCTTTACTTTGCTGATTATTTATAGGTCATGCTATGATTTATAAAATAATCCATTTCCAAAAAAATATGTAAATTTTTAATCAATGAGCTACCCTATTTATACAGTAGATGCTTTTACTGATAAGGTTTTTGGCGGCAATCCTGCGGCCTGCTGCCCGTTAAAAGAATTTCTGCCAACAGCTACCATGCAGCAATTAGCCATGGAAAACAATTTATCAGAGACTGCTTTTTTTGTAAAGAACCCTGATAACAGTTACAACCTCAAATGGTTTACACCAGAGGTTGAAATGGATCTTGCAGGCCACCCTACATTGGCTTCGGCTTTTGTTATATTCACAGAACTCGGGCACGATTCTGATACAATAAATTTTCACACAAAAAGCGGGGTATTGACTGTTATAAAAAAAGGCGATACCCTTGAAATGAATTTCCCCGCACGCATGCCGGAAGCGTGTACACTACCAGAGGATCTGTTAAAAGGACTTTCCATTAAACCCGCACAGGTATTCAGATCGAGAGACTATTTTGTGGTTTACAATTCACAGGAAGATGTGGAACAGGTGGTTCCTGATTTTAATTATCTAGACAAACTGGAAACGCTTGGCATCATCATTACGGCTAAGGGAAATGCTTCTGATTTTGTTTGTCGGTTTCTGGTGCCCAATTCCGTAATTGGAGAGGATCCTGTTACAGGCTCTGCTCATGCGTCACTCATCCCTTACTGGGCTAAAGAACTGAATAAAACAGATATGACCTCCATCCAGTTATCAGCCCGGAAAGGCCATCTCTGGTGTGGCTCACGCGGCGACCGTGTAACTATTGCAGGTAAGGCAACATTGTATATGAAAGGAGAATATTTTTTATAGTGGCAATGGTGAATTGGCAATAATGAAAAATAATTCCCATTCACCATTCACCATTGCCAATTCACACTGACCACTTACCACTCACTACTCACGACTCACACAATGCATCAATCACATCACCTCAAAATTTACACCGACGGCTCAGCAAGAGGGAACCCCGGCCCGGGTGGCTATGGCGTGATACTGATTTGGGGCGATATCAAAAAAGAAATAGCTGCAGGCTACCGGCTTACCACCAATAACCGGATGGAACTGCTGGCCGTGATTGTGGGTTTGCAGACCTTGACCAAAAAGGATATTCCAGTTACGATATATACCGACAGCCAGTACATTGTGAATACCGTTGAAAAAAAATGGCTGGATAACTGGATACGGACCGATTTTAAAGGCGGCAAAAAGAACAAAGACCTTTGGTTACAATTTCATGCATTATCAAAACAGTTTAAGCTGCGTTTTGTATGGGTGAAAGGACATGCAGATAATGCCCTGAACAACCGTTGCGATGAATTAGCTACCACGGCGGCTGATGGAAAACATTTGTTGGTGGATAAATGGTATGAACAGGAGAACAACCGATAAATTAAATTGTATCTGCCTCCTGTGATTATATTCTAACGAGTTTGTGCTATTGAAATCAATATGTATTAATGCATTTTTCTTTTAAAAGCATTTAATAATGCGGATACTCTTTATTTCAAATCACTTTTAAAACACATAGGTACATAGGAAAAACAAAAAAGAAACATAGTGTTTGAACTATATGCCCTGTTTCCTAACCTATGTAACTATGTGTTTAATACAACAGCACGTTAATCTTTGTCAACAAAAAATATTTCAACCCAATGAACACAGGCCTTGCTTTATGTAGCTGGAGCGGCGGTAAAGACAGTTGTTTTGCATTAATGCAATCAATAAAAGAAGGGGGCATCCCAAAAGTTCTGTTGAATGTACTGAATGAAGAGGGCAGAATATCACGCAGTCATGGTATTCCCACTGCCATATTGCAGGCACAGGCGGCGGCGGCGGGTTTACCCATTCATCTCATCAGCAGTAGCTGGCAGGAGTATGAAGTAAAATTTACCGGTGCTCTTACTGAATTAAAAAAAAGGTATGGTTTAGCGCATGCCATCTTTGGTGACATTGACCTGCAGCCACACCGCGATTGGGAAGAAAAAGTATGCACCAATGCCGGGCTTACGGCTATATTACCCCTATGGCAACAGGATCGAAAAGAATTGGTGATGCAAATGCTCAACAGTGGCATTGAAACCATTATTGTTAGCTGCAATGGAGTAATGGGCGAAAGGTTTTTAGGCAAGAAGATATCTGCTACACTAATAGAAGAACTGGAAGCGCTGGGCATAGATGCCTGCGGAGAAAATGGAGAGTTTCACACATTGGTTACCAATTGTCCGCTATTTGCCCAACCCATTTCAGTAGCCATACTTCGAACCATGGAACATGAGAACTACTGGTTCTCAGAGTTGTTATTGACACACTAAACAAACTTCACATCGTTTCCCTAAAAAAGAAAAAGCCGCAGACCAGAAGAGGATTCCTGTCTGCGGCTTATTTAATCCCGATACCGGTTATTTATGACAATTGCTTTTTAGCAGAAATATTTTGAGCCAGGTAATACGTACCAAACAAAACAGCAGAGAATACGATGGTTGCCATCAGGCTGTTCTTATAAAAAGGTAATGCATCATCATAGCAGAGCATTAAACCGGCAAACGTTTTGGGGCGGTTCAATCCAAAACCAAGGTCGCTTGCGGTCCATACCAGAAAATTAGTGATTAGAAAATATACCGTAGGTGCAGACAATGTTGCAATAATAATATTACTGATCTTATTTTTTCTGATAAGGAACCCAAAGCAGGTTAACCCGGCAAACAAGAGGTAATTAATCCACTGCCCACTGTAGAAGCCACGAATAGAACTCATTCCGTTATCATAGAGAACCTGGTATAAAAGGTCTGAAAGGAACATAGACACCAACGGCAGAATAAATGCCCATTTTTTATCTTTCACAAATAAAGCGCCGCTGAATAGGCCTATGGCTATTTGCGGGGCAAACCCCATTGGCCTGTTAGGCATAATACGGTATAAGGCACTTACCAGTACCATTAAAAAAAGAGAGAATATGAGTGATCTGTTAATTTTCATTTTATTCAATATTTCCAGACAAAAATAGGCGTTATACGGATTAACTCCATGTCAATTTTCCTCAGGGTGTTAATAAGCTTTAAACGGCAGGTACAAAGGCCCTGAACAAGACACAATCTACGGATGCGTGAATGTTATATGTTTCTCCAGGTAATACCGCTACAGCCTCCCCTCTTTTCAACACCAACGTATTATTAATAACAGCCCCGCCTTCAGTTACAATCAATATTTCAAGTGATGAGGCAGTGGCGGTATAAGAGATGGTGGAAGTCAGTTCAATTTTCGTAACACCAAAATCATCCACCGGGCAGTTATATGCTTTTTCACCGGTTAGTAATGGCACGCCTTTCATCACATTGGGAACAATACTTTCAAAAATGGTGTGCTTCATCAATTCGGGCACATCAATGTGTTTGGGTGTTAAACCGGCCCTCAATACATTATCGCTGTTGGCCATCAGTTCCACACACTGCCCTTCCATATAAGCATGCGGCATTCCCGCTCCCTGAAAAAGAGCTTCTCCGGGATGCAGGTTTACGATATTGAAAAAGTATATAGAAAATATGGCCCTGTCAATATCACCTATCTCTTCTTTGCCCTCAAAAATTTTAGCCACCCACCAGCCGGGCATTTCCATAGTTAGTTCATTATCATTTTTTCTGCGGATGTTGCGCTTGATAAGATTGGTAAGCAAAGCATTGATCTCCGGCTGTTCCATCTCCATAACAAACTGAAACAGTGCTTTTAATCCATCCCTCTTGAAATAAGGCAGCAAGACATTAAACTCAGGAACATCTCCCAGCGCTTTTTCTATCTCCGACTTTTGCTTAAAGCCGTGAAGCAGCCAGAATTCAGATAAGGCTACCAACATTTCCGGCTTATGGTTACGGTCTTTATAATTACGGTGCGGGGCATTCAGTGGAATCCCTTCGGCCTCTTCCCTGTCAAATCCTTTCTCTGCCTCTTCTTTGGAAGGGTGTACCTGAATAGACAGGATATCTTTTACATCCTGTACCTTAAACAGATAAGGCAGTCCACCAAATTTGTTATATACTTTTTCAGAAAGCACTTTCTCTGGCTGCTCCTGTATGGCCGTATAAAGTGATACCGGCCCATCATGCGTTATGAGTTCAGATGGCGCCAAAGGGTGCGCCCCCATCCAGTATTCTGCAAAAGGTTTATGTTCTGTATTGCTGATACCCAATAAAGAAGGAATAAAATCATACCCTCCCCAGGCATAATGCATCACTTTCCCTTTGAGTTTATATATCGAATCGTTTAATTCCATCACACCGTATTTTTTACACGTATTTTCCTATAACGCGAATTTCCGAAATATCTTGTACTGGGGGCTATATTTAGGATAAACGCATGATAGCATGAACCACAACCGTATGACAGGCAATAAAGGGGAAGAAATCGCTGCGGGTTATCTTGTCAAAAATGGCTATACCCTGCTGGCCAGAAACTGGCGTTACCGGCATTGGGAAGTGGATATCATTGCCTCAAAAGACAGGTTTCTGCATTTTATAGAAGTAAAAACAAGGTACTCGCTCCGCTATGGCAGACCGGAAGAAAGTATTACCCGGGATAAAATGAATAACCTGAAAAATGCCGCAGAAGAATACCAGTACCAACACCCCGAATGGAAATATATCCAGTTTGATGTAATGGCCATCACTTTGGTGAATGATGAAGCGAAAGAAATATTTGTGATAGAAGACGTGTATTTTTAATTAAAAATTGGCAAAGGATATGGAAATACGAATCGCTCAAACAGATCAGGATATTCGCAAATGCTGGAAAGTTATTCATGAACTAAGACCACATTTAGAAGAGGCTTCGTTTCTGGCTTTAATCAGGGAGATGATGCAGGAGGGGTATCAATTGGCATTTATTGAAGGTGATAATGGCTATGCAGATGCGGCCATTGGCTTCAGGTACCTGCAATTCACTTACAATGGAAAACATTTTTATATAGACGATCTCTCTACACTCCCCGAGGCAAGAGGCAAGGGGCATGGCGGCGCATTGCTTGATCATGTATTTGATCTGGCCAGGCAAAAAGGATATGGCGTTGTAACCCTCGACTCGGGCCACCAACGCTTTGATGCGCATCGGCTGTACCTCAATAAAGGCTTCACCATCGCCTCACATCATTTTTCCAAAATGGTTTAAATATTACAAAAAAAACTGCGCCTTGGCGCCTTTGCGCGAAAAATAATGCACGCAAAGCCGCAAAGGCGCAATTAATTACTAATTAAAAATCACTTCCCTACCCGCATTATCATCTTCTCTACCATCTTATACGTTGCCGGGCAGTACTCGATATTCTGCTGGTGAACATGGATGTATTCAACCATTTTCTTTTTCTTCAGATGCGGGAAGCCAGCACAGTCATCGGGGCGAACTTCATAGATACTGCACATATTACTGTTCAGATCAAGAAACTGGCAGGGCTGTTTTACATTTACCCAATCGCCTTCTTTCTTATCAAACTCAAGCCATTTGTCTTTAAACTCCTGTGGTTTCATCTCCAGGTGCGCGGCAATGCGTTTGATATCTTTATTGGTGAATGTGGGAGTCATGCTTTTGCAACAGTTGGCGCAGCTTAAACAATCCACTTCTCTCCATACTTCTGCATCAACTGCCTCGGCCATTTTATCTAAGCCACGGGGAGGGTTCTTTTCAATCTTACCTAAAAAACGCTTCAATGTTTTCTGATGACGACGTACTTTTTGTTTGAACGAACGGAGATTTACTAGCATTTAGAAATTTTGGAATTGGGAAATTGGGAAATTTTGAAATTGCAATATCGTTTACCTTTACTTCAATTCCAAAATTTCTCAATTCCCCAATCCCAATAAGAAATCATGCTTTTGCAACAGTTGCTTCAATGTTTTCTGATGACACCCTACTTTTTGTTTGAACGAACGGAGATTTACTTGCATTTAGAAATTTCCCAATTTCCCAATTCCAAAATTTCCCAATTTCCCAATTTCCCAATTCCAAAATTTCCCAATCCCCATGTGGCTCGCATATAAAAAAGGATACAAAGCCTGGTTACGCCTTGAAAAATCATTGAGCGATCACTCGGTGGAAGCATACCTGCACGATGTAGAGAAGCTGACTGATTACCTGCAGCAAAACAACAGAACAGCCTCACCAGCCGAACTGGAATTAAAAGATCTGCAGCATTTTGTAAAATGGATTGGCGAACTGGGCATGACAGCCACATCGCAGGCAAGGATCATTTCGGGCATTCGTAGCTTTTATAAATATTGTTTGATGGAACAAATCACGCAAACAGATCCCTCTACCCTGCTGGATGCGCCAAAAACAAGAAGAAAACTGCCCGACACTTTAAGCTTTGATGAGATTGAACTGGTGATAGCCCAGCTTGATCAAAGTACAACCGAAGGTGGCCGCAACAAAGCCATACTGGAAACCATGTACAGTTGCGGGTTGCGGGTGAGTGAGGTAGTGAACCTGAAAATTTCTTCCTTATACCTTGATGTAGGTTTTATCAGGGTGATTGGAAAAGGTGATAAAGAAAGATTAGTACCTATCGGTCGCGATGCCATTAAATATATTAAGATCTATAAAGACAATATCCGTGTTCATCAACCCATACAACCGGGGTTTGAAGACATCCTGTTTCTGAATAAACGCGGAAAAGGCCTGAGCCGTGTAATGATCTTTTATATTATTAAAGATGCCGCATTTAAAGCGGGTATTACCAAAGTTATTTCACCGCATACTTTCCGGCACTCATTTGCCACACATCTGGTAGAAGGCGGCGCCGACCTACGTGCCGTGCAGGAAATGCTGGGTCATGAAAGTATTACCACCACCGAAATATATACCCATCTCGACAGGGATTTCCTGCGCGATACGTTACAGCGTTTTCATCCGGCATTTAAATAAAGGGGGGGCCGGGGGGCGGGACGCTATAGCGGCCTGACCTCTAAGTAAATCTTTTCAATTGGCGGATTGGCGAATTACGGATTGGCGGATTATAGTATTGAGTTTATCAATCAAAATGCGCCAATCCGTAATCCGCTAATCCGCAATCCTTAACACCCGTTCATCATTTTCCTTCAGACCACTTTAGCGTTCCGACGGAAAAAGATGTAGGTTTGTTTTCCTAAAACAAGTACGAGTATGAAAAAAATCATGATGATTGCTGCAACACTTTGCAGTCTTGCCGGTTTTGCACAGGTTAAAATGCCTGCGCCAAGTCCTACCCAAAAAATAACACAGGAATTCGGTATCGGTTCTATTGAATTAACCTATTCCCGTCCGGGTATTAAAGGCAGAAGCTTGTTAAAAGACAACAGCGACCTCGCTCCTTTGGGAAAATTATGGCGCACAGGCGCCAATGCTGCCACACGCATTGTTTTTACCGACAAAGTAATGATGGGTGGAAAATTATTAGATACAGGTGCTTATGTTTTATACACCATCCCCGGTAAAGAATATTGGGAGATCGTGATCAACAAAGGTTTAACCAACTGGGGAACCGATGGTTATAAAGAAAGTGAAGACGTAAACCGTTTTAAAGTAAAAGCAGAGAAGGCAGGCGGTGAAACAGAAACTTTCACCATGCAGTTTGCCAATGTAAAAGCAGAAAGCTGCGATTTACAAATTACCTGGGGCAATATTTCTGTTAAGATCCCGATGAGCGTAAATGTGAAAGACCGTATCCGCTCTCAGGTAGAAAAAGCTTTGTCTGCCGAAACTGTGAATGCCGGCGCATACCAGTCTGCCGCTACTTTTTATTACGAGTGGGATAAAGACCTGAACAAGGCGTTAGTGAATATTACTAAAGCCACACAGGCCAACCCTAAAGCTTTTTGGCTGTTCCTTTTACAGGCTAAGATTCAGAAAGACCTTGGCGATAAAATGTCGGCTAAAACCAGTGCTGAAAAATGTATCGAACTGGCAACTGCTGCTAAGAATGATGATTATGTGAAACAGGCGGGCGACCTGATCAAAAAATTATAGATGTATTTTTTTAGCCTCAGGTTCGCAGATTATAATCTGCGAACCTGAGGCTAACTTTTTTAAACAGTGATCTCAATCCTGTTCCCTTCCGGATCCAACACTGCACTCTCATAATAGCCATCCCCCGTTTTGCGTGGCTCCCCCACAATTCTGATTCCATCCTTCCGGAACTGCTCTGTTAATGCATCTACTTTTTCTTCACTGCCAACGGATACCGCAAAATGTATCAGCCCGCTAAACTGTGCGAATACATCATTCAGACTATCGGGTATGCCCGGCATCTGCATCAGCTCTAAGCGCGGCCCTTTTTCAAAAGATAAGAAATAAGAAGAGAATCCCTTCTTAGGGTTATGATAACCGGCATTGGATACTGCTCCAAAATAATTCACATAAAAATCTTTCATCAGTTCCAGGTTCTTGCACCAGATGGCTAAATGTTCGATGTACATAATTGGTATTTCTTTTTTCAAAAGAACAAAAACTTTTGTCACTGGTTGTACCGGTCATCACACATTAACAAAAAAAAAATCCTTCCGGCTATGGAAGGATTGGTATACTTAAAAAATGTTTTTTTTCGTGTATTAAGATTTTGATTCTGCCATATCCGGGATCTTCTCTACCTTATACGCACCCGCATCCAGCTTGGCTTTGGTTTCACTGAACGCTTTCAGTGTTTCTTCAATATCTGCATCGGTATGATCGGCGGTAGGAATTAACCGGTAAATAATATGTCCTTTCGGAATTACCGGGTACACAACAATTGAACAGAAAATATGATAGTTTTCTCTCAGGTCCATCACCATGGCTGTTGCCTCTTCTACACCACCTTTCATATATACTGGTGTTACCATGGTATTGGTATTGCCAATATCAAATCCTTTTTCTTTTAATCCTTTCTGCAGTTTCAATGCATTACGCCATAACCTTGCTTTTAAGTCGGGCTGTGTTTGTAATAGTTCTAACCGTTTCAGGTTACCGATCACGATTGGCATTGGCAAACTCTTTGCAAAGATCTGTGAGCGGATATTGTACCTGATAAAATCAATGATCGCTTTATCACCCGCCATAAAAGCGCCGATAGAAGCCATTGATTTGGCGAAAGTTGAAAAATAAAGATCAATCCCATCCTGGCAACCCTGCTCCTCACCAGCCCCGGCACCGGTTTTACCCAGCGTGCCAAAACCATGCGCATCATCCACCAGTAAACGGAACTGGTATTTTGCTTTTAAAGCAATAATCTCTTTTAATTTACCCTGGTCGCCGGCCATGCCAAACACCCCTTCTGTAATAACCAGTATGCCGCCTGTTTGTTGTTTTTCAATTAATGCGGTAGCACGCTCCATTTGCTTGTCGAAGTCTTCAATATCGTTGTGTTTAAATACATAACGATGCCCGGGATGCAAACGCAGTCCATCAATAATACAGGCATGGCTTTCTGCATCGTACACGATCACATCATGACGACCGCAGATCGCATCAATGGCGCTCATAATGCCCTGGTAACCATAGTTCATCAGGATGGCATCTTCTTTCTTTTCAAATGCAGCCAGTTCTCTTTCCAACTGTTCGTGATAATTACTGTTCCCGCTCATCATACGTGCACCCATTGGAAGGGCCAGTCCAAATTTGGCAGCAGCATCCGCATCGGTTTTACGTACTTCAGGGTGGTTAGCGAGGCCGAGGTAATTGTTCAAACTCCAAACTATCATCTCCTTGCCACGAAAAAACATATGGCTGCCTATCTCGCCATCCAGTTTCGGAAAAGCAAAATAGCCATGTGCCCTTTCACGATGCTGACCCAAAGGGCCGTAATTTTTCAACAGTTTTTCAAAGATGTCTGCCATATTATTAAATGGTTATTTTGGTAAAAAATCGGGGCAAAGGTAAACTTTTAGCCCCTAAAGGGCAAGCTCAATTATTCACCTTGCTGTATCTTCACCCTCTCATCAATCAATTGTACTGATAGAAATACCTCAAATAACTCAAACTAAACCCATGAAAAGATTGATTTTGCCGGCTTTTGCTTTCTTAATGGCAATTGCTGCAACTGCACAAAAAACAGCCTCCCCTGCCCCGGATGCTATTCAAAGGCCCAAATTAGTAGTTGGTATTGTGATAGACCAGATGCGTTGGGATTACCTGTACCGTTTTAACCCATTGTATAAAGCAAATGGTGGTTTTAAAAGATTATTAGGCGAAGGCTTTTCCTGCGAGAACACCCTGGTTCCTTATACACCAACAGTAACTGCCGCCGGACATACCTGTGTGTACACCGGAAGCGTGCCTTCTATTCATGGCATTGCCGGTAATAACTGGTGGGATAATCAACTGATGAAAGGCGTGTATTGCAGTGAGGACAAAACTGTGAATGGCGTGGGCGGCAAAAGCGCAGAAGACGGACAAATGAGCCCCAGAAACATGCTCACCACCACTATTTGTGATGAATTGCGATTAGCCACCAACTTCCAGAGTAAAGTAATTGGCGTGGCACTGAAAGACCGTGGTTCTATCTTGCCTGCCGGCCACTCTGCCAATGCCGCTTACTGGTATGAAGGCAAATCGGGCAATTTTATTACAAGCACTTATTATATGAACCAGTTGCCAGATTGGGTAAACAATTTTAATAACCGGAAGATAGTGGATTCATTATATAAACTGGGCTGGAACACTGCATTGTCTAAAGACATTTACCCTCAATATGCAACTGCCGATGAAAAAGCTTACGAGAGCAAACCCTTTGGGGCTGATGCGAAGGCTTTCCCTTATGATCTTTCAAAATATATAGGAAAGGATTACGGAAAAATATCCTCCACTCCTTACGGCAATACACTGACTGCCGAGATGGCCAAAGCTGCTGTGCTTGCCGAAAAATTAGGCAAAGGAACTGCCACAGATTTTCTTGCGGTAAGTTTTTCATCGCCTGATTATGTGGGCCACTCATTCGGTCCAAACTCATGGGAAATTGTAGACAATTATGTTCGCTTAGATGATGAGCTTGGAAAACTCTTTGCTTTCTTGGATGCAACTGTTGGTAAAAATCAATACACTGTTTTCTTAACTGCCGACCATGCAGTGGCGCATATTCCGGGTTTCATGAAAGAGAATAAACTACCCGGTGGTGTAATAGATGATATGGGTATGATGAAAGATATGAATGCCAAACTGAAAGAGAAATTTGGTATCGAAAATACAATCGTGAGCGTAATGAATTACCAGGTATCCCTTAACCATCCAAAAATTGATTCGGCCAAACTGGATGAGGATGGTATTAAAAAATGGATCATCCAGTATGTAAAGAAGAATGATGCTGTTGTAAATGCTTTTGCAACTGCAGATATCATGACTACCCCTATCAACAAAACCCTGCGCGAAATGCTGGCCAATGGTTATTATTCCCGCCGCAGCGGCGATGTTCAGATTATTCTGAAACCCGGTTATATTGAGGGCGGACAAACAGGCACCACACACGGCCTATGGTATCCATATGATGCACACATCCCATTATTATTTTATGGATGGGGTATTAAAAAAGGAAAAACAAACCGTGAAACTTATATGACGGACGTTGCGCCAACTATTGCCGCCTTACTGCATGTGCAAATGCCAAGTGGTTGTGTGGGTAAGGTTGTGGAGGATGTGTTGAAGTAGTGAATAGTGAATAGTGAATAGTGAATAGTGAATAGTGAATAACAACTGTTTCGAACTGCAGTTTGATATGTTAAATAAAACTAAATTACGGATAGGATGTAAGGATGGGAACGGCGGCCCGTCTTCACAAAAAAATCAAACGTATGAAATCAGTAAAAACATTTGCCGCTATTTTGCTTATGACAGGTTTCCTGTCAACCAGTGCTTTTGCACAAACCGACAAAAAAGATGCACCCAAGGAGCACAAATGCACCAAGGCCTGCTCTAAAGACAAGCATGCTTATGCCCATGGTGAAAAAGGACATACCTGCGGTGATGCCTGTAAAAAAATGGAGAAAAAGGGCAACATGTAAGCTACTATCAGAACAGTAAAAAAGGATGCTCAAATGAGCATCCTTTTTTTATCAACTTAGCCTGCCAACGCGATAACCTTCTTAGCATATTATATTCGCCCACCAGCTTCGCTTATTTTAAACCACTGCACTACCAGGATGTTTCCGGGAAAACAGGGTTAGGCAGCTGGCTTACCCGCATACACGGCTCCGGGCAACCAATCAGTACTATACTCCCTATCTAAGGCACTGTTGCTTCGTTCATCCTTCGTTCATCCTTCGTTTGTTCCTTGTCTCTTGGTCTTTGGTCTTTGGTAGAAAGATCTGATAATGGCAAATAGCGTATTCCATCTCTCAGAAAAAATACTACTTTAACCTCTTTAACTATCTTTAACCCCTTCAACTATTTCAACTACGTCAGTAAATAAGTTTAGCGGCACCTGTTTCCGCAAGTTCTGCAGTGCAATCAGCGATTCAGTTTCACTTTCAGATTCTGATCCAATGCATCCAAAAATTCTTCGGTATACAGGTAATGTTCACCATGATTTACTTTGTTACCATGGATACAGATAGCGAGGTCTTTGGTCATCTTACCACTTTCTACTGTTTCAACACAAACAGCTTCTAATGCATGGCAAAAATCGATCAGTTCCTGGTTGCCATCCAATTTACCACGGAATTCCAACCCTCTTGTCCATGCAAAAATGGAAGCAATGGGGTTGGTAGATGTTGGCTTTCCTTTCTGGTGCTCGCGGTAGTGACGGGTAACGGTACCATGTGCCGCTTCCGCTTCCATGATCTTTCCGTCAGGAGTGATCAGGGTTGAGGTCATCAGTCCCAAAGAACCAAATCCCTGTGCTACCGTATCACTTTGTACATCGCCATCGTAATTCTTACAGGCCCATACAAAGTTTCCGTTCCATTTCAGTGCGCTGGCAACCATATCATCAATCAAACGGTGCTCATAGGTAATACCTGCTGCATCGTACGCTGCTTTGAATTCATTCTGATAAATCTCTTCAAAGATGTCTTTGAAACGGCCATCATATTTTTTCAAAATAGTGTTCTTGGTTGAAAGATATAAAGGCCATTTTTTAGCGAGCGCTGTATTGAAACAGCTTCTTGCAAAACCTTTGATACTTTCATCGGTATTGTACATAGCCATTGCTACGCCATCTCCTTTATAGTTATATACTTCGTGTTCGATCACATTACCGTCTTCTCCTTCAAACTTAATGGTAAGTTTGCCTTTGCCTTTGGTTACAAAATCAGTGGCGCGGTATTGGTCGCCAAATGCATGACGCCCGATACAGATAGGCGCTGTCCAGTTAGGAACTAATCTTGGTACATTCTTACAAACGATCGGCTCACGGAACACAGTACCATCAAGTATATTACGGATAGTACCGTTAGGGCTCTTCCACATTTGCTTCAGTTTGAATTCTACCACACGCTGCTCGTCGGGTGTGATAGTGGCACACTTGATACCTACTCCATATTGTTTAATGGCATTAGATGCATCTATTGTTACCTGGTCGTTCGTTTCATCCCTGTATTCCATACCCAGATCATAATATTTGATATCCAGATCCAGATAAGGGAGGATCAGTTTGTCTTTGATAAATTTCCAGATGATCCTTGTCATCTCATCGCCATCCAGTTCTACCACCGGGTTAGCTACCTTGATTTTTTGTGCCATAGAAATATAACTTTTGATTAATGTAAAAACGGACACAAATGTAGGATTTTATCGCTTGCGGGATACACGAAACCTCCGGAGCTTTTTTACGTATATTAGGTTATGAGATCAGTATTACTACTATCACTGGGGCTGTTTTTGCAAACTGTTTCTCTTTTAGCTTTCAGTGGATGTTCCAAACCTCAAATGTCTGTTGCGGCAGCCACCGACAGCCTTTCCAACAGCTTTCTCGCCCTTGGCGATTCTTATACGATCGGTGAATCGGTGGGCAGCCTTGACAGGTTTCCTGCCCAAACAGCCGATATGCTGAAAACACTGGGAATTAAGGTTGGCCCTATTCAATATATTGCCCAAACCGGCTGGACAAGCGAGAACCTGCAGAATGCGATTGATCAGTCATCATTGCCTGCTGATTACAAAGTGGTAAGCCTGCTGATTGGCGTGAACGACCAGTACCAGGGATTAGATACAGGTGCATACCGCAAGCGTTTTACCCAATTATTACAGAAAGCCATTCAATTAGCCGGCAACAGTATAAAAAACGTGTTTGTGCTATCTATTCCTGATTATGGTGTAACACCTTTTGGCGGGGGATTAAAAAAGATCAGTAAAGAGATCGATGAATTTAATGCGATCAATAAAGAGATCAGTTCGTTTTTTAATGTTACCTACATTGATATCACGCCTATCAGCCGTTTGGCAGCCAATGATCAAAGCTTTACAGCAAATGACGGGTTGCATCCCTCCGCAAAACAATACGGGTTATGGGCACAGAAACTGGCAGTGGCTTTACAGGCTGTGCTGAAATAAACTACACATTCACGATCAACACCGGAATAGGCAGTGCGTGGCGAACATCTTCGATCGTTTCACCAAAAATATAATCTTTTAATCCCGTATGCCTGTGCGCTCCCATAACCAGCATATCAGCTTCTGATTCTTCCACAATGCGGATGATCTCTTTTACACGGCTCCGGTATCCAACATGCGTTTCAATATGATAGCCTTTTGCCTGTAACTGTGAGGCATAATTTTCTAATCGCAGCCTGTCTTTACGCGTTTCATCATCATCACTCGCCTCTCCCAGATACCTGGCTGATACACTTTCTACCACGTGCAATAAAATATAGGTTACCGCAGTATGCCCCTGTGCAACGGCATGCGCAATCAGTTTCTGATCCGAAGCAGAAAAATCGAGCGCAATCGCAATGCGGCTGGATTGCCGCACTTCCAAATCGCCAAGAACAACTGTTTCGCCATGCATGGTGGCCCTTTGCTTTAAGCGGCGTTGTTTCTGGATCAGGGGTAAAAAAGTCATGGTGAGGAACAGCCATACAAAAGCCAGTATGGCTAACGAAAGGCATAGTTTCCAGAACCACATCACATCAGAATCAAACACTTTCCAGGCTTCTTCGCCCACTAATCTCACGTTCAGGAAAACTAAAATAATGGCCACCAGCCATGCCAGCACTTTTACATGTGTTCTGATGGCAAACTGGCCCATGGTGGTTTTATCGCTCACAAAATGTATCAGTGGTATTACCGCAAAACCTAATTGCAAGCTCAATATTACCTGGCTAAAGACTAACAGATCATCTACTTTCTCATCGCCATATAAAAGAATTACAATAACTGCAGGTGCAATAGCGATCAATCGCGTAAGTAATCTTCGTAACCATGGGTTAATACGTAACTGGAGATATCCTTCCATTACAATTTGTCCGGCCAGTGTACCTGTTAATGTAGAACTTTGCCCGGCAGCAATCAATGCCACGGCAAACAGTATCGGCGCCATTTTACTGCCCAACAGGGGCTGCAATAACTGGTGAGCATCCTGTATGCGCGCCACCTGGGTATGCCCGGTTGTAAAGAATACTGTAGCTGCCAGAACCAATATAGCCGCGTTTACAAAAAAAGCGGCATTAAGTGCAATGGTGCTGTCGATGATATTATACCTGATCGCGCTTTTAATCCCTTTTACATTACTGCTGATTTTGCGTGTTTGCACCAATGCAGAGTGCAGGTATAAATTATGCGGCATAACCGTAGCACCAATTATACCCACCGCAATGTATAATGCCTGGTGATTTAAAACAGAAGGCACAAAGCCCTTTACAACTTCACCTACATTGGGCTTGGCCAAAAATATTTCGAATAAAAAAGAAGATCCAATGATTACCACCAGGCAAATGATGAAAGCTTCCATTTTGCGGATACCGTAGCGTTGCAGTACCAGAAAAAGAAACGTATCCAATACAGTGATCACGGTACCCCAGATCAATGGCAAACCGGTTAACAGGTGTATTCCAATGGCCATTCCCAGAACTTCTGCCAGATCGCAGGCGGCAATGGCCAATTCGGCTAAAATATAGAGGCAGAAATTGACTAATGGCGGATATACTTCTCTATTGGCCTGCGCCAGGTCGCGCCTTCTTACAATACCTAAGCGTGCACTCAAACTCTGCAGCAATAAAGCCATCAGGTTACTCATCAGTAATACCCAGATCAGCTTGTAGCCAAACTGCGCACCACCCTGCAGGTCTGTTGCCCAGTTACCGGGGTCCATATAGCCAACACTAACAAGGTAAGCCGGACCTATATACGCCAGTATCCTGCGCCAGCCTTTTCGGGGTGAAGTGGTATCTACCGACTCGTGTACTTCGCTTAACGACTGGTCCTCATGAAACCGTTTCATCATATCAAACAAGTTTTACAAACAGGGCCTGGGCTAATTGCTGGCTGATGGTGAATGGATTCTGATTCTTTATTTTGATCTCAATGGAATGGTCAAAACTGAATCTTCGCTTTATTTCCAGCCTTGTTCCAATACCGATGTGTTTATGTTTTAATAGTTCCAGTAATTCTGTTGATTGGCTCCCCACTCCGCTCACTTCCGCCATTTTATTAACGGTGAGATCAATAAGGTTGATGTGTTGCTGAACCGCCATTTTACCGTGACTGTCGGGAATAGGATCTCCATGGGGATCGAATTTGGGAAAACCGAGAAATGCATCCAGTTTTTCCACCAGTTTTTTGCTGCTGATATGTTCCAGTTCTTCGGCAACCTCATGCACCTCATCCCAGCCAAACTGAAGGGTATCTACCAGAAAATATTCCCAAAGCCTGTGTTTACGTACAATGGCCAGTGCCAGCTTCTTCCCTTCAACACTCAGCCTAACCCCTTTGTAACGCTCGTAACTAAGCAATTTTTTTGCCTTCAGCTTTTTCAGCATGTCAGTAACCGAAGCCGCTTTGGTATGCAGTTCGGCGGCCAGTTCATTGGTCAACACGTTCCCTTCCCCCTGCTGTAAATGAAATATGGCCTTGATATAATTTTCTTCCGTTTCAGAGAAGCTCATAAACTCTAAATTTATTTTTAGACAAATCTAAATTTTTTTATTCAATAAAAATACATTCAACCGGCTACTTACGCCGAAAGGCTTATTTTTATCCAAATTTCGGGGTATGAAAAAATGTTTGCCGCTCCTGCTGTTATTATGCACCGTATGGGGATGTAAGGAAAAGAAACCGGATCTCTCCGGCGATGTTCCTGTAAAACCCGCTGATTTTATAGCGGTCTTCCCCAAGATCAATCTGCCCTATGTGGTTGCCGACACCAATATTCATAAAGCGGGTGATACCATCACCATTGGAACAAAAGCTTTTCTTCAATTCTTCCCCGACAGCTCGCTCAACCCAATAACAGGCACCAACCGGAAATTAGAGATACACCCTGTTGGTAAGATTGAAAAAGAGAAAGAAAATTACCTGTTGCTCAAAATATCCGCCAGGAAAAAACATACCAGTCTGGTTGTTTTTGTTACCGACAAAAAAAATAAATACCTCGCGTCAAAAGAGATCTTAAGAACCGGTTTGGATGATAGCTATGTACACTCAGTTTCTATCAACCGGGAACCTACTTTCCTGATGAGCCAGGAAAAATTTGGCAAAGAGAACGCACTGCAGTTTTCAAGAACCGGTTGGGTATATACCAGCGAAGGCATTTTTATGGTAGTGATCAATGACTCGAATGAGGACCCAACCAAGACAAATATTATTAACCCTATTGATACATTACCGAAAAAAAATAAATACAGCGGCGATTACATACGCGATAAAAAGAATTTTATCTCTCTCCGCGATACAAAAAAGCCCAACACCTATTTATTTTTTGTTCACTTTGAAAAAAATGAAGGAAGCTGTACCGGTGAGTTAAAAGGCGAGATGAAAATGAAGGATGCCAACACAGCACAGTTCACACAAAGCGGCGATCCATGTATCATTGATTTCAGGTTTGAAGGCAATGAGATCTCGCTGAAAGAACAGGGCAGTTGCGGCAATCATAGGGGTATCAAATGTTTTTTCAATGACAGTTTTATCAAAAAGAAAGAACCCCGTTCTTCAAAACATTCTAAATAAAAATATCTGTCGTTATCATCTGCAACATTTAATTGTTACCCACAAACTAATGTGTATAAAATACATTTTGTTGAAATAGGACTATATTGCAAGGCATTTTTAACTAAACAAGTACCTAATGAATTTTCGTAGCTACCAGGTTCCTTACCAGATCAATGAACAGTATGCAAAAAAAGCAGCTTACTTCTCGATGGAATTTGCGATTCATCAACCTTTAAAAATATATAGCGGTGGATTGGGATTTTTAGCCGGCTCTCATTTACGCAGCGCGTATGAATTGCGCCAGAATATGATTGGTATTGGTATTCTTTGGAAATACGGTTATTACGACCAGGCACGTAACCAGGATCAAACACTCCAGGTTACATTCATGGAAAAAAACTTCGACTTTCTGGAAGATACAGGCATTAAATTCCAGATCTTAATACACGAGCATCCTGTTTGGGTAAAAGCATGGTACCTGAATCCGGAAACATTCTGCAGTGCACCATTGTTTTTATTAAGCACCGATTTACCTGAGAACGATTATGTTTCTCAAACCATCACCCATCGCCTGTACGATGCCAACGTTGCTACCAAAGTGGCACAATTTATTTTACTTGGTGTAGGTGGTGCCAAACTGATTGACGAACTCGGATTTAAACCGGATGTATATCACCTGAATGAAGCACATGGTTTGTCTTCTGCTTTTTATCTGCTGAATAAATACAAAAGCATTGAAAAAGTAAGAGAACGCCTCGTGTTCACTACTCACACACCGGAAGAAGCAGGTAACGAAAAACACGATATCTATCTCTGTCATAAAATGAGTTATTTCTGCGGCCTCAGTATTGATGAGGTTCGTAAACTCACCGGCATCGCCGACGACCAGTTTAGCCACTCATTGGCAGCTCTCCGTTTTGCCAGGAAAGCAAATGGCGTTTCTGCATTGCATGGCGATGTAAGCCGCGAAATGTGGAAACACTACGATGGTATTTGCCCTATCACCTCCATCACCAACGCACAAAACTGGCGCTACTGGGCAGATAAACAAATGCACCGTGCCATGGAAGAAAGCAACGATTTTGCATTTGACGACAGAAAAAAATACCTGAAGAAAAGAGCGTTTGAAATAGTTGCCGACCAGACAGGAAAAATATTCAACCCCAATGTGCTTACCATTATATGGGCCAGACGATTTGCCGGTTACAAACGGGCAGATATGCTGACGTATGATATGGACCGCTTTGAAAAACTGTTGAGCAACACAGCGCATCCTGTTCAGATCATCTGGGCCGGTAAACCTTATCCGGCAGATTATCCGGCTATCTCACAATTCAATAACCTTGTTCACTTAAGCAAAAGATATAAAAATGTTGCTGTGATGATCGGGTACGAACTCGGACTGAGTAAACGTTTAAAACAGGCTGCTGATGTATGGCTCAATAACCCACGCGTTCCGCGCGAAGCATCAGGAACCAGCGGTATGACGGCTGCTATGAACGGAGCGGTAAACTTTTCAACCGATGACGGATGGATACCCGAATTTATAAACCATGGCAACAATGGTTTTGTGGTACCCAAAGCAGACTATGCAAACATGACCGTACACGAGCAGGACGAATATGACCTGAACAAATTATACGAGATCCTTGAACAACAGATCCTGCCTATCTATTACGATAACTTTGATACCTGGAGACAGATTCAGAAAAACGGTATGAGAGATGTACGTTTCCAGTTCGACAGCAACCGCATGGCGCATGAGTATTATGAGATGATGTATAAGGGGTAGATGTTAAAGAAGCAGTATGCTTAAATACTAATTCAAAAGTCAAAAGTCAAAAGTCAAAAGTCAAAACTGAACACCTAACTTTATTTTTGACTTTTGAATTTTGAATTTTTACCTTTCACCATGTCCAACAAAATAGCCATAGCCATTACCGGTGCCAGCGGCGCAGTTTATGCAAAAGTATTGCTGGATAAACTCGTGTTGGCAAAAGATCAATACGAAGAAGTAAGTATTGTGATGAGCAATAATGCCAAAGAGATCTGGAGATCAGAACTGGGTAATGAAAATTATACCCACTACCCTTTCCGCTATTTTGATAAACATGATTTTTCTGCACCTTTTGCCTCAGGATCTGCACACTATAATGTGATGATCGTTGCCCCATGCAGTATGGGTACGCTGGGCAGGATTGCAAGCGGTGTAAGTGACGACCTTGTTACACGCGCCGCAGATGTGATCCTTAAAGAACGCCGCAAACTCATCCTGATGGTAAGAGACACGCCATATAATTTAATACACATCAAAAACATGGAAACGGTTACACTGGCCGGCGGCATTATCTGTCCTGCCACACCATCTTTCTACAGTAACCCTACAACCATCGAAGAACTTGCAGCAACTGTAGTTGACAGGGCATTGGACCTTGCAGGGATAGATGTAAAAACTTTTCGCTGGGGCAATTAGCGTCATTGCGGGGAGGAACGACGAAGCAATCTGTGCTTCGCATTTTAGTCAGATCAATTTAACAGTTCTCCACAACCATCAAAAACTTGTTTGTATTTCTATTAAAAGTTTCACTAAAGATTTTAACCTGTTGTGTTTTTGAAATCAATATGTATTAATGCATTTTACATTTAAAAGTATTTAATAATGTGGCTATTCTTTATTTCAAATCACTTTTAAAACACATAGGTACATAGGAAAAACAAAAAAGAAACATAGCTTTTAAACTATATGCCCTGTTTCCTAACCTATGTAACTATGTGTTTAATAGCGCAATACGCTAAAGATTTTAATCACGCTACTATTCATAACACAGATTGCTTCGTTCCTCGCAATGTCGGAAATTCAAAAACCCCGCAAAGGCGGGGCTTTTATGTACTATACTTACCTTTTTATGCGTTGGCGCCTGCGCCTTCTTCAACCTTTCGCTGAAAACTGAATGTCAGTTTCCCTGATTCTTTATCCAGATCAGCGATCAATGTATCGCCTTCTTTGATAGTAAGGTTCAGGATCTCTTCTGCCAAAGGATCTTCCAGGTATTTCTGGATGGCCCTGTGTAATGGCCTTGCACCAAATTGAGCATCGTATCCTTTATCTGCAATAAATTCTTTTGCCGCCAATGTGAGTTCAAGTGAGAACCCAAGATTCTGCAAACGCCTGGCAACACCTTTCATCAGGATATCAATGATGTTGAAAATATTTTCTTTACTCAAAGAATTAAATACCACCACATCATCAATACGGTTAAGAAATTCCGGAGAGAAAGTGCGTTTCAATGCTTTTTCAATCACCGCCTTATTATTCTCTTCTGCATTTTGCACCCTGGTAGCTGTTGCAAAACCAACACCATCTCCAAACTCCTTCAACTGGCGAACACCAATATTAGATGTCATGATGATCATGGTATTTTTGAAATCTACTTTTCTTCCCAGTCCATCTGTTAACTGCCCATCATCCAATACCTGCAATAAAATATTGTAAATATCAGGGTGGGCTTTTTCAATCTCATCCAGCAGTATCACGCAATAAGGTTTGCGGCGAACTTTTTCTGTTAACTGGCCACCTTCTTCATATCCTACATATCCGGGAGGTGCACCAATTAAACGGCTTACCGTAAATTTTTCCATGTATTCACTCATATCAATCCGTATCAACGAATCTTCCGAGTCAAACATATACCTCGCCAAAGCGCGTGCTAATTCTGTTTTACCCACTCCGGTTGGTCCAAGGAAAATAAAGGTTCCTATTGGTTTCTTTGGATCTTTCAGCCCTACACGGTTACGCTGAATGGCTTTCACCACTTTCTGTATGGCTTCGTCCTGTCCAACCACCATATCCTTCATATCCTCATTCATCCTGCGCAGCTTCTCTGTTTCGGCCTGTACCATGCGTTTAACAGGTATGCCCGTCATCATGCTCACCACCTCAGCAATATTTTCTTCGGTGATAGGATAACGTTTGTGTTTGCTTTCTTCTTCCCACTGGTTCTTTGCTTTTTCAAGTTCTTCGCCCAGTCGCTTTTCTGTATCACGCAGTGAAGCAGCTTCTTCAAAACGCTGACTTTTCACCACTTTATTTTTCTCGTTCTTAACGTCTTCTATTTTCTTCTCCAGTTCTACAATATCAAGCGGCACATTAATGTTCTTCAAATGCACCCTTGCACCTACCTCATCCAATACATCAATGGCTTTATCGGGCAATAACCTGTCGGTCATATAACGGTCGCTCAGTTTTACGCACGCATCAATGGCATCATCGCTATAGGTTACATTGTGAAAGTCTTCGTATTTGGATTTGATATTATTCAATATCAAGATCGTTTCTTCCACGCTTGGCGGTTCTATCAATACTTTCTGAAAACGACGGTCCAAAGCGCCGTCTTTCTCAATATACATGCGGTACTCATCAAGCGTAGAAGCGCCTATGCATTGCAGTTCTCCCCTTGCCAAAGCGGGTTTAAAAATATTTGATGCATCTAATGAGCCACTGGCACCACCGGCACCAACAATGGTATGTATCTCATCAATAAAGAGTATCACATCCCTGTTTTTCTCCAGCTCATTCATGATGGCTTTCATCCTTTCTTCAAACTGGCCACGGTATTTGGTACCGGCAACTAATGCGGCAAGGTCTAGAGAGATCACTCTTTTATCAAACAGTACACGACTCACTTTTCTTTGCGTAATACGCAATGCTAATCCTTCTACAATAGCCGTCTTACCCACACCCGGCTCACCAATCAAAATAGGATTATTCTTTTTACGGCGGCTCAATATCTGGCTCACCCTTTCTATTTCCTCTTCACGGCCAATGATCGGATCCAATGAACCCGACTCGGCCAGTTTGGTAATGTCTCTGCCAAAATTATCAAGAACAGGCGTTTTACTTTTAGCAGCACCTGCCTGCTTACCAGCTCTTTGTTGCTGGTAGCCTGCACTTCCGCGTTTCTCTTCATCAAACTCATCATTATCATCATCCGTAAATTCGCTCCGTGGCGGCGGCGGTGTTCCGGTGCCTACCATACCCAGCTCGTTGCGAAAAAGATCGTAGTCTACATCAAACTGGTTCAGTATCTGTGTAGCAATATTTTCTTTGTTTTTGAGGATGCTCAACATCAGGTGCTCTGTTTCTACCAGCGGGCTCTTCAGCGCCTTGGCTTCCAGAACAGTTACACGTATTACTTTTTCTGCCTGTTTGGTTAATGGCAGACTGTTGATGTTGGCAATGTTCTTTCCTGTCTTGTCTTTAACCGCAAGCTCTACCTCTTTGCGCAATTCATATAGGTCAACATTCAGTTGCTTCAATACCTTAATGGCCGTATTATCCCCATCGCGTATCAAACCCAACAATAAATGTTCGGTACCTATAAAATCATTGCCTAACCTGAGCGCTTCTTCCCTGCTGAAGGAAATAATCTCTTTTACCTGTGCTGAAAAATTATTATCCATGGCCTAATTTGGATTTATACAATTATAACGAATATTTTTGAGCGAAGTTGTGATGCACTTATGCACATCCTGTTAATCTAATTTACTCAATGTATGGAAGTCAAAATTGATACCAAGGAGAAATTTACAGTTGTAACGCCGGTTAAGCCCGAACTCACTGCCAATATAGCAGCAGAAATCGCCAATTCCTGCACAAACCAACTGCAAAAAGAGGTAAAAAATGTTGTACTGAACCTTTCAGAGGTATCGGATATGGAGGCGGCTGCGGCCGAAGTGCTTACAGAACTGCAACAGAAATTTTACGAAAACAATGCTTCTTTTGTGATCTGTTGCCTGCAACCAACGGTTGAAGAAGCGTTAGAAAAGATAGAACTGCTTGAGTTGCTGAATATTACGCCTACAGAAAGTGAAGCATGGGATATTGTTCAGATGGAAGAGATTGAAAGAGAGTTGTTAGACAGCGATGATATGGACTTTGACAACCATGCATAGCCTGAAAAACTGTCTACCCGATGCCTGATAAAGATTATTACCGGATATTACATGTGCCCCCCACGGCTTCTACGGAAGAGGTTAAAAAGGCTTTCAGGAAACTGGCACAAATACACCATCCGGATAAAAATAAAGGCGCTGCATCTTCCTCTGAAAGATTTGAAGACATCTATGAAGCATACCAGGTACTAAAAGACAGAAAGAAAAGAACAGCCTATCATTATCAAACTTATCAGCAGCGTTCAGGCGATTCTTTAAAGCCATTACCTGAAACCCCGGAAGATGTTTTTCAATTAGCCTCTGATCTGAGCAATAAAATAGCCCATGCTGATCCATTCCGGATTGATACCGATCTTGTTTATTTTGAGATAAAAGAGCTGCTGTCTGACAACAACTTACAGATCCTCCGGAACAAAAGAAATGAAACCTTGATTCATCAATTTATCACGCAGGTACTCCAATGTATGCATCCGGTTAATTTTGAATACCTCAAAGAATTATGTGCCCGTCTACAAATTCTTTCAGCCAATCACCCCGAAGCCAAAAAAGAGATCAGTGATTTTACCAGAAATGCCCGCCGCGAGTATATCTGGAACCGGTATAAAGTTTATATAGCATTAGTGATTACTGTAATTATCTGTCTGTATATTTTTCTGATTGGGAAAAAATAGGCGTTTAACTAATGCTAAGTAAAACGGTCATCCCAGGGATGACCGTTTTAAATATAGTTGAACTTGGAATATGCTACTAAGGATGTAAATAAGCAGCAAGTGCACGGGCTTTGGTACCGGTTGCAAGGCTGCCATTGCCTTTATAATAAAGGGTATAAGCCCTTTGGCTGACAAATGCCTGATTATTCAATACCGCCAGATTAAAGGTGGTGCCTGCTCTTCTTACATACAACGTGTCGTTTAAAGAATTATACGATGCTGCCTGGAACGGTGTTGCAGTTGTTCCTGGCTTAATGTTGGTAAAAATGTTGGCATTAGCCCTTATTGAGAATACATCCACCGCTTTACCTGCGGTATCGTTCATTACGGCATTAATAAAGCGAATACCATAAGAGCCCGCTGCAGGCTTGGTATAGCTATCTGTTAATAAGACCCTTGCCGAATCTGTGATCAGCATGGTATACCATTCTCCTGCTGTAAATGTGCTATTAAAAGTAACTATGGCTATGGAGTCAGGGTTTACTGTACCTGCCACAGAAAACTTAACTGGCTGCGTACCGGCCTGAACAGCCACATAACCATTAATTGATGCTGCAGCCGGAAAATTAGCGTTATAGGTAAGAAATGGCCCGTTTACTTTTGCCCCATTGATAAATACATGAAAAGAATCGGGCTGGCTGTATACCAACCTAAAGGATGGCGCAGCATGTATCAAACGGAAATAAGCACCCCCATCATTGGTTTGATAGGTGGCTTTCAGTTTGTCGTCTTTCGTACAGGCTGAGATCAGCAGAATTGCCACAACAATAAGGCTATTATAGAAGGTTATTTTTTTCATCATTATACTTTTATCTGATCAAATTATTTTTGAGAAAACCAACATTCTTTTGTGTGATAATCCGGCTTATCAGCACCGATACGGATCAGCTCATTCAGATTCCATACATACTCTGAATTATACCTGGGTCTTACCCTGTAAACCGGTTTGCCTCCATTGTCAACATACAGATTTACACCACTTGGTATCGTAAAATCAGCATATACCTGTTTGGAAGTGGCAGGATCAGCATCTATGTAATGAAACCTTCTCATATCAACCCATGTTTCCAGCGTATTATGTCCCCATAAAGAGATGTATTTCTGCATCATAATATTTGTCAAAGTAAGATTTGCCGGTGTAACCAATGGGTCGGCAAGGTATGCTGCTTTACTTGCCGGTGTGATCTGATTGGCAACAGGAATATTTGTGTTGTAGAGGGCAGTCAGCATATCGAAATTCAAACTGATTCCCTGTGTGTAGGCAGTTAGTGCTGTTGCTTTATCCCCTTTACGTAATGCCGCTTCAGCTTTCATAAACTGTACTTCGCTGGCTGTAATAACAGGAGATTCAGCATAGTTTCTGAAAATATAGGTACAGCCATTATCGTTTGACGGTGCAACAGTTGTTGTATTAGTACTTCCATAAAAATTATTGGGTCTGTCGTTTACATTAGATATTGATGTAACCCCCTTATTGGGTGCCACGCCTACAAATGTTCCATTAGGATTTGTTTTCAGGAAATACCATCTTCTTGGATCCTGTACCCCGGCAAGAGCAGAATTGCCTCCTGTTAACAGTTTTACTGAATAATCGCTCTGGCGCAATGAACCGATACCATTGTTACTAAATGGACCATCATAATTGGCGCTGCGGTTATTTCCGGTAACGGCATATTTTAATGTGGCATTATCAGCATTGGTTGTAATAGACAGGTTGGTATAATAAATAACAGAATCCGGATTATACGTTGTTTTGTTACTTAAATGATTGTGAGATCTAGCCAATACAGCATATACAAATTTTTTCCATTTATCTACATCTCCATTATAAAAATACTGATCTCCCAAAGCGAGGTTGGCCTTGCTTACCCCCTCACCTGTTTTACTCAGATTTGTTAATGCAGTAAAACAGAGTTGCCTTACATAATTATATACATCTTCCTGTGTATCATATTTAAAAGTAAGCTGACTTGTATTGAATGCTTCCTTCAGAATAATTTCACCGTGGTAATCAACAAGTGTTAACCAGCTCCATGCAAATACAGCCTGGCCAACACCTACATAATCCCATTTCTTTTGTTCACCGGCCCATTTAATCATATTATTTAAATTCTGGCCAAGATCATAATAATGTGCCCGCCAGGTTGAAGCGGCATTATCACTGGTACCTGTAGTTCCACCCATCTGGTCATACAGATCTCCGGAACTATTAAATTGCCAGTTCTGGACATAACGTCCGATAAAACGCATATCATTGGCGGTTCCATGAAAAGCCGTGTTTCCCACCATACTTGCAAGGATACCGGGCAACAATTGTTCAACCGGCACTTTCACATCTGCATTGGGATTCAGATAGGCATCATCAATTTTTTTGCTGCAGGATACTCCTAAGGAAATCGCTGCAACAAGTAGAGATATTTTATAAAATATATGTTTCATTTTGTATGCTTTAATGGTTAGAGACTATTGGGATTGATTTGATTAAAAACTTGCTCTTAGTCCAACATTTACGCTGATCGGTGTTGCAATGTTCCCGTAATCAAACCCAAATCCACCCACTCCTCTAGTACCAGCAGTATTACCGCTAACTGCAGGGTCGGCACCTTTGTAATTTGTAAACAGAATAAGGTCATTACCTGTAACAAAGAAGCCGAGGCTTTTCAGGAATTTCAAGTTGCGAATTGATTTTACCGGCATTGTGTAATTAAGAGTGATATCACGCAGCCTGAACCAATTCACATCTTTTTGTATAAACTCTTCTTCCGGCATCCTGGTGGTATAATAAGCCTGAAGATCATAAGGTGTTATAGCAATAGTGTTTTTGGTTGGCGTAGCAGAATTCTGCAACCCGTCGTTCAATACCCCCTGTACAACTCTTGTAATAGTTCTGTCATCATTTCTTGTACTTTTCCCCCTTGTTGTCAGATACATATCGGTTCCGTTAAATACATCACCGCCTACTTTCAGATCCCAAAGCATATTCAGGCTCCAGTTTTTATAACGGAAATTGTTGCTAATTCCCAATGTATAATTTGGATTCCTGTCGCCCCTTACTTTAAAGTTGGCATCAACTATCGGAAGACCGTTTGCCGGATCAATCAGGATATCACCGTTCAGGTTACGTGCATATCCATATGCAGTGATACTGGTACTTGGGCCACCTTTGATCAAACCACCTCTTGCATTAGCATATAACCATGTATCAGAGATGTAGAATTCCGGCACATTATCAGGCAGGGTCAACACTTCATTGCGCATCCTGTTGAAATTAAGTTTGAAATTCCACCCAAAATCCTTTGTCTGCACTGGTGATGCATCCAGACTGATTTCGATACCGGTATTACGTGTTGAACCTACGTTGAGAGTATTCAATACATATCCGGTTGCATAGCTGGCTCTGAAATTCTCTGCAATTTGTTTTTCATTCAGTGTATTATAGTAAGCGATGTCAAGATTCAGTCTGCTGTTAAAGAACTTGATCTCGGCTCCTATTTCATAAGTTTTTTGAAGTTCAGGCTCCAGGAAATAGTTATTGTTATTAAATGCATAAGCATAACCACCACCGCTTGAGAGCACAAAATTAAATACAGATTGATTGGCATAAGGAGAACTGGATCGGGCAGTTTGCGCCAATGATCCTCTGAATTTTAAATAATTGATCACATTCCCGCTTTTGATAAAAGGGAAGATATCAGACATGATCAGGCTCATGCTACCGGCCGGGTAATTATAGTTCCGGTAATTAGCAGGAAAAATGGACGAGTTTTCAAACCTGTGAGAATAAGAAATAAAGGCGAGATTTTTATAGTTCAATGAAACCTCACCAAAGTATGCGACCTGCCTGCTTATACTATAATTATAACCACCTGTTCTTTGTGCATTACTTAATCTCACACGACCGGCCGGCGCAGTATTATTACTATCCATACCAGCTAAGTAATTCCCTTTTAAGAATGTACCGGAAACCGCATACATCTCAGTTTTATAATCCTGCCACATATTTCCGACCATCACCCTACCGGAAAAATCGCCAATCGTTTTCTTGGCAGTGGCTGTGATAGTATGATTGTAGCCTGTGTAATAACGATAATAGTTGTCCTGCGATCCTTTGGAAGAAAGTGCGAGTGAAGATGCAGTATCCAGGATAGAGAACCCTGCAGATTTATAAGTATCATAACCAAACCTGCCTGCAATAGACAACCACGGTGTTGGATTAATATTAACACCTAAAGTTGCGATCATACGGTCAGTTTCATCTCTGCTCCTGTTATATTGTGTATTGAATAGCGGGTTGTCGTATTCATTATTCCCTAATTTCAATTTATTCGCATTTCCATCAATATAATTACGGATATCATTGTCTACCGGCCAAACCATCAGGTTCAGCAGATAAGAGCCTGCTCCACGTAACGGTTTATCATTGGTACTTCTGATATATGAAAAAGACGGAGCCACATCTACGTATTTTCCGATCTTAACCGTACTGGCTAAACGGAAATTATATTTTGTAAAATTATTATTAGGCACAACTCCTTTTTGGTCAAATGCAGAAGTAGACATACGCCATGTCACATTTTTCTTACCATACTCAAGCGTTACATTATGTGTTTGAGAAAACCCGGTCTGAAAAAAGTTGTGGAGATTATCATATGTATTTACATCAGAACCATAGGCCGGTCCGAAATAAGAAAACAAAGTATTGTCGCTTATTCCATTAGTACCCTGGCTAAACCTGTTCGAATAACTGGGGAACCGGTTAATCTTTTGCCACCTGAAACTGTTATCATAAAATACATTGTATTTACCGTCGGCCTTTGATTTTTTTGATGTGATCACGATAGCGCCCGAACTGGCCTGGCTACCATATAAAGCCGTTGCTTCTGGTCCTTTCAAAACAGTAACTGATTCAATATCATTCGGATTAAGGTCAGCAATACGATTGGTATAATCATTGGTTCTGTTAGGTTTATCAGAAGCCAGACCAAGTTGTGAACCTCCGTTACTGGTTTCATTAACCGTTTGGTTATCCACTATAATACCATCAATAACAAATAATGGCTGATTACTCAATGCCATAGAATTGAATCCCCTTAATACAATAGTAGATGAAGAACCGGCCTGCCCGCCAGTTGGCGCTATGGAAACACCAGCTACACGTCCCTGCAAACTGTTTACAAAGTTTTCGCGCTGACTCTCGGCAATTTCCTTGCCGGGTACCTTCTGTGCAGAATAACCTAACTCTCTTGGTTTTCTCTTAATATCCATGGCAACTACCACTTCATCAAGTTCTGTAACCGAGCTTTTCAGTGAAATTTCCATCTTACCTGAACTTACCGTTATGCGCTGGCTCTCGAAACCCACATGACTGATCAATAAGGCCTGGCCTTTGTCGGCTTTAATGGTAAAAGCACCCTTGTCATTGGTTTGAGCGGCATTATTAGTACCTGCAACCTTAACCGTTACACCGGCTAATGGTATTTTTTTGTCGGCATCCAGGATCGTTCCGGATACTGTTTGGCTTTGCCCATAAGATGGCAACGAGAAAATGAGCAGCAGTAGAACTACCACTTTCATCAAAGAAGCGATTTTTCTCATAAATAGTTTTTTGTTTTTGTTCATTGTACTTGGTTCCGGGGCCGGAACATTGCTGTTCCGTTCTCCATAGGACATAAGAATCCTGCAAAACATTGCATCATTTAACATTTTTTTCTACGCAAAAAGCTGCAAAAATGGATAACAATAGCTTAATACAGGAATCCTAAGGCAATGTTAAAATTTGTATTCCATATTACCGAATTTATTTAATCACATGTTTTTGTCAAAAAATCATCACAAAATCAATAAATCATAAGATCAAAACACGCAAAAACCTGCAAAATTTAAGGGGAAGCATTCAACCCAAATCAGCCGATTTTGCAAAAAAGGGAATATTCAGACCGTACACGGGGCCGTTGCATTAATTAACACCATAAATCCCATTCCGCTATCTTCGCAAAAAAACAATTACTAATTCCTAATTACTAATTAAAAATGCCCTTTTGATTTCACCCAACACCATACAGCAGATCACCAACCGCATTGATATTATTGATGTTGTAGGCGAATTCGTGAAATTGAAGAAACGGGGAACCAACTACCTCGGGGTTTGCCCTTTTCATAACGAGAAGACCCCCTCCTTTACCGTATCACCTGCCAAAGAAATATACAAATGCTTCGGTTGTGGTAAAAGCGGCAATACCATCACTTTTTTGATGGAGCATGAGAAATATAGCTACGTTGAAGCCCTAAAATGGCTGGCGGCAAGGTATCATATTGAAGTAGAGGAAACGGAAACAAGTCCGGAACAAAAACAACAGATACAGACTGCCGACAGTTTATACATCATCAATAATTTTGCACAGCAATTCTTTTCCAACCAGTTGTTTAATACAGAAGACGGACAAAACATTGCCCTCTCCTATTTAAAAGAACGGGGATTCAGGGAAGAAGTGCTGAAGAAATTCCAGGTGGGATACAACCCCGATGCAAGAGACACTTTAACCAAAGCCTTGCTGGCCAATCAATTTAACAGGGAACTGCTTCCCAAAACCGGCTTGGTTTCATTACGCAACAATGATGAGTTGGTTGATAACTACCGGGGTCGTATCATTTTTCCGATACATGGTATTACCGGCAAGATCATTGGTTTTGGCGCAAGGGTTATCGGCAAAAGCGATCGCGGTCCAAAGTACATTAACACACCCGAAAACGAAGTATACAGCAAAAGTAAAATATTATACGGCTCCTATTTTGCCCGTATGGCCATCGATAAAGCCGATGAGTGTTTACTGGTAGAAGGATATACCGATGTGGTAAGCCTGCACCAGGCAGGAATAGAAAATGTTGTGGCCAGCGGCGGCACATCGCTTACTACAGATCAGCTGCGACTGATAAAAAAATATACCAACAATCTTACCATTATTTACGATGGCGACAGCGCCGGCGTAAAAGCTGCCCTGCGCGGATTAGATATGGCTTTGGAAGAAAGCCTGAATGTAAGATTAGTATTGATCCCCGATAATGAAGACCCTGATAGTTATGTAAACAAAGTAGGCGCCAAAGCTTTTAACGAGTTTGTTGCCGCATCTAAAAAAGACTTCATCATTTTCCAGTTGGAAGTGATGTTGAAAGAAGCTGGTAATGATGTTACAAAGAAAAGCAGTGTTGTAAACCAGATCGCCGAAACCATCAGTAAAATTAACCGGGCGGAAGATTTTACCAAACAACAGGATTATATCAGGCAGTGCTCGGGTTTATTACGTATAGACGAAAGCGGATTAACCAACCTGGTTAATAAGTACAAACGGGATAAAATCAGCAAAGACGAAAAGAGATCAGCCATTGCAGAGGCGGCTTCTCTCCAGGAACAGGCAGGTCAGCCGGAAGATGTACTGGATGATACCCAACTCCTTTTCCACCAGGACGAGGCACACGAAAAAAATATTCTCCGCGTTCTGCTCGAATATGGATTGCGTACATGGGACGAGCACCAGACCATGGCGGACTATATTTTTGAAGAACTGGATCAGTTCCACTTTGATAACCCGCAATTAGAACACCTGTTTGAATCATACAGGAAAAATTACAGTCTTGGATTAGAGCCCGACTCAAAGACTTTTTTATACGGAGATAATGAAGACAACAGGCTGCTCGTTATTCAGTTGCTTGAAACCAGGCATGAGCTGAGCCAGCGTTGGGACGAGAAAATGGAGATGAAGATCCTTGGTATTGATAACAGCAAACAGGATATTGAAAGCAGTATCATTTATTTCAAGCAGAAGAAGATCGATAAACTAATCCTTCAAAACCAGGAAGACATAGAAAATGAAAGCCTGCCCTACGAGCGGAAACTGGAGGCGATCAAAATACATAAAGACCTGAAGAAAATATCGCAGGAACTATCTCAAAAAATCGGAACGGTGATAAGGAAGTAGTTTTATCATACCCTCTGTGCAATTCCCCATTCCGTGATCTCCAATGTTGAAAAAAAATTGAGCTATATAGTAACCTTTTTTTCAACACAGAGGACTCAGAGGAACAGAGGTTCGCAGAGAGAGAGACTCACAGAGATTTTTGGGCAAGTAACATATCGCTGTAGCTGTGATGGATCAGGTCTTTCTCCGCCACTTCAAACGCCTGCATATAATAATTGCACTGGGTACGCAGATCATCAATCGTCTTAGAAGGATCATTCCTGTTACCCGCTTCTATTTCAACAAAAGAACCCAGCCCCGGCACTTCATCGAGATGGAATTTGACGTTATCGATAAAGAAAATTTTCCGGTGTTTCTCCACCACCACTTTTACACCCAATGCTTTGGTGAGTACCTGTTCTGTAGCAGTGCCATCATTTACATTGCTCAACGAAAAATCAGATTGTTTCGGACCTTCCTGATCGGGACGTTCATAATAGATCAGTGTCTTCTCTATATTACCCTGCCGCAGCTTAAGCCTTCCGTTGGGCACATTAAAATACGTGTCTTTCTGGTTGTCTAATCCAACAAACCTTGCTTCTTTCGAAAGCAAAAATGCTTCCACTTTTTCGGGGTGAAAGCATTTTGCTTTTATCTCAATATTAATATGGTTCATGTATTATTTCTCTGATGGGTTCTTCTTTCCTGCCAGTAATTTTTCCAAAGCGGTTTCGAGCCGGCGTTTGCGGGTCTCATCTTTTTTAGCCGCTTCAATCCAGCTTACATATTCTTTCTGGTTGGTAAAAGAAAGCGAACTGAAAAACTCCTGGGCATCCGCGTGTTTGGTAAACAATTTACCCAGCTCTACCGGCGGTACTACCAGTCTTTTCTCAAAATCGATCCCGTTGATCTCATTCGATAACGGTTCGGATGAAAAAGCACGGTCGCGGTTAGGTATTTTATCTAATTTCTTAAACCGCATGGCACTCCAAACATGGTCCAAAGCTACCTGGCGAACACATTCGTATTCTTTCTTTGTTAAGAGATCCCAACTACAGTCGCGGTTCAGATCACTTACAATTTTACTGGCTGTCTTCGGATAGGCAACCCATAATTTGGTATCCTCATGCAAAGCAGGGAACACCTCGTTCAGTACATTATTCAACTGGTTCTGGCTAAGAGCGAACAAAAGAGCGAAATCCACTTTCTTGCTTTTCAGCAGCGGGGTCACATTCTTTGCGTAAGTAATCTTGGCAAACTGTTTTTCAATAGATGATGGCAAACCCTGTATAAGCAGGTTCTTTTCATCCTTTAATTGTAATTTTTCTAACAAAGTCTGGTTCGACATGCCTAAAAGGAATTTTAGGTGATGTAATAAAGGCTTGCAAAGTTAAAAAAATGTTACCAGAGTAGGTAAACAAATTGAAGCTATTTTGTGTCTGCTACGTTAAATTGCCTGAAAAACAGGGCTTTTAAGTGATGTATATTAATTTTTACTAATAGACTTGTAATATTTTTTGAGGATGTCTTCCATTATCTCTCTCAGCCTGTCTATCCTTTTTTCACTAACGGGATGTGTCAATATCCATTCCGGTTGCCGGCCTGTTCCTCTCAGCCTTTCCATTCTTTCCCATAAAACAATGGCATCTTCCGGGTTATAACCTGCCATCCCGCAAAAAATGACCCCTAATTTGTCTGCTTCTATCTCGTCATCAACACTAAACCCCCGGATTACCCCTACATAATCGCCCGTTCCATAAGCCATTCTGAAGAAATCTTTTGTTTCGCGCGGCTTGGCCGATAAAGCGGCCGAGAGGTCTTTGCTGTCAAGAAATTCTTTCACGTATTGTTTCATCCGTGTTTCTCCATGTTTCAGGATGAGATGGGCAATTTCGTGCGACAGCACTACAGCCAGTGAAGCATCGCTCTGTGTTATGGGAATAAGGGATGAGTAAACAACTATCTTACCTCCCGGCAGGCACCAGGCATCTCTTTTGGTTTCCTCTACCATATTAACCTGCCAGTTAAACCCTTCAAGTATTTTGGTATTTTTCCTGTCTTCGTAATATTTTTTTACTGCGGTGATCACACGGTTACTGATCCGGTTAAGCGTTTCCACTTCCGTGTTATCAGCAGCCGTTAATACTTTATGCGCAGACAGGAATTCGTGATAAATATCAGAAGCGATGGTTTGTGTAGTTGATGGATCATTTGGAAAATACCAGTTGCCACTCTTATTAGCCTGATCCCCTATTTGGAAGCCGGTAAAGAGAGTAGTACAAAGAATACAGAGAAATAAATGTTTTCCCCTCATAATTAAAATGCCATTAACTACCTGGAGCTCCTTATTACATTTAGTGCCCAATCTTTTAAAATAATCTTGCCGGTTTGATACGCAGGCCTGTCTGCTGCTCCCGAAATATTTTTTATTTATTAGGATGATAATATTGCAATGCCTCCGGTAACACTTCTTTCAGTTTCTGAATCCTTTCTTCATCACTTGGGTGCGTACTTAAAAAAGCAGGCGGCTTCTGCCCATTGCTTAATGATGCCATTCTTGTCCAGAATTCAACTGCAGCATTCGGATTATATCCGGCAGAAGCGGCAAAGATCAATCCAAACCGGTCTGCTTCCAGTTCCTGTTTACGCGAATTGGGCAAGAGCACGCCATATTGAGCGCTTACACCGTACACATCGTTAAAAATATTTACCGCTTTGGTATTGCTTCCAAAAGCTGCCCCACCCAGAGCACCAAGACCCTGTGCAGCCAGTTGCTGACTAACCCTTTCTTTGCCATGCCCCACCACAGCGTGCGTGATCTCATGTCCTAATACAATGGCCAGTGCGGTTTCATTCTGCGTTACAGGCAAAATACCACTATATACAACTACTTTACCTCCTGGCATACACCAAGCGTTGACATCCTTATTATCAACCAGGTTAAACTCCCAGTTATAATTGTCAAGCGCATTGGGCAGTCCTTTGCCTGCATAATACTGTTTAACTGCAGCAGCCACCCGGCTCCCTACCCTTTTAACCATTGCCGTATTACTGTTTGCTTCAGGCATTACTTTATTGGTTGACAGGAACTCTTTGTACTGAACCAATGCCATAGCCTGTAAATCAGCATCCGACACCAAGCTTAGCTGGCTCCTGCCTGTAATGGCATTGGTAACACAGGAAGAATGGAAAATCATCGTAAAAATGACGATAGCTGATAACTGTTTCAAATATTTTTTCATAACTTATATTTTCAAAATAGCTCAAAATTATACTTCTATGCCAGCCTGCATATTAGAGTACATTGCTTAGTTGTTTGCATGATGTCATAATGTATCAGCAGGGGAAATCTGATACTGACGAGGCATAAAATTAAGAAGAATTACTGGTCCTGTCGCTTTTGCCTGCGGCGACGGTCGCGGTGCCGGAGAATAGGGATCTTACTCTCGGTTCCTTTTAGTATCCTCCCGATGTTTTTCTGGTGTGTTAAAACCACCATCAAAGCCACCAGTACGGCGAATATCCGGTAAAGGGTTTCTTTTTCGTTGAAGATGAAAAGAATGAAAACCATAAACGAAACCCCGGCCAGGATGGAACTAAGGGATACAAAACGGGTTAGATACAACACCAGTATAAATACACCTATGCAACAAACCGCTACAACCGGCTGGATGGCAACTGCCATACCCAACAAAGTAGCCACACCCTTACCACCTTTAAAGCCTGCCCATATGGGAAAGATATGCCCCAATACAGCAGCCAATCCCAACCCAATCATCAGATTGGTTCTATGCAGTTCATTGGTAAGGTAATCAGGAAGGAAAATGTAAAGTGAGGTGGCGGCAACACCTTTCAGTATATCCACCATCATTACAATTGTGCCCCATTTGGAGCCTAATACACGAAACGTATTGGTAGCACCGGCATTACCGCTTCCATAGTCGCGGATATCAATTCCAAACATTGATTTACTGATCCATACAGCCGTTGGCACTGATCCGATACAATAAGCTAAAGCAATGAGCAACAATTCGTTCATTGAGGGGTGGTTGAAGTTTGGGGGTACAAAGATAACAAAACTGAAGATAATGATTATTTAACAATCTAACTTTAGTTTGTGCCGGAAAACAGGCAGGCGATCCACCCATTCCGGTGAAGTGTCTTCTGGTGAACCAGTTCGAGCGAATGGCAGGCAGCCAGGATATCCACTTCATCTTCCTTCAATAATCCGCTGAGTACCAATTGTCCACCTTTTTCCAGCCCTTTTGCCAGTTCCTCTATATTTTCCAGAATAATATTCTTGTTGATATTAGCCAGGATAATTTTAAATTTTTCAGCCAATAATAATTTATCAACTTTTTGAATATCAATATAATTACACTTGTTAATTACAATATTTTCTGAAGCATTTTCAATGCACCAGTCATCATTATCCACAGCCAACACCTTAGCCGCGCCAAGCTGTTCGGCAAGGATTGCGAGAATACCTGTTCCAGTGCCAAAGTCGAATACAGTGGCTCCATTAAAATCCAGGTCACGCATCAATTGCATCACCAGCCAGGTAGTTGCATGGTGACCGGTTCCAAAGCTCATCTTAGGGGTGATCACTATTTCATGTGTTGTTCCGGTAAATGGCGGATGAAATGATGCCCTGATTCCTACAAAGTCATCTACCTGAACCGGCTCGAAATTGGATTCCCACAGTTCATTCCAATTTTGTTTTTTAATAATTGATTTTGAATATTTTATATCATACTTGCTTAATAAAATATTCAATTCATTTTCAGAAAACTCAGACTCTGGTATGTAGGCTTTCAGCAAGTCGGCTGATTCTTCAAATCCATCGTATCCGATAGTTGAAAGTTCTGCAATCAGTACTTCCTGCATCGCTTCTTTAACAGGTATTATTAGTTCGCAGTAATTGCTCATGTGTAGCTAAAGGGGGTTAAAAAGGTTAAAAGGGTTAAAATGGTTAAAGGGGTTAGGTTAGAGGGGGTGAAAAGTTAAAGGGTTAAAGTAGGCCTATTTACCACTTTAACCCTTTTAACAAATTTAACCAAACTCCTATATTATTTTATCCTTCCGCATTTTCAGCCCCTTCCCGAGGTTTGAACTCAGGTTTTGGCATCAATGCTTTACGGCTTAATTTGAATTTGCCTGTTTTAGGATCTACACCTACCAGTTTCACTTTCACCATATCTCCTTCCTTAAACAGTCCGTCCATGCTTTCTAAGCGTTTCCAACTGATCTCGCTAATGTGCAGCAAGCCCTGTTTACCAGGCATGAATTCTACAAAAGCACCGAACTCTTTAATACCTTTTACAGGACCTTCATACACATCCCCTACTTCGGGGGTTGCGGTGATGCCTTTGATCCAGGTTACAGCTTTATCCAGACTTTCTTTAGATGCAGAGAAAATACTTACTTCTCCGGTGTTACCTACTTCTTCAATATTTACAGTAGCGCCTGTTTCGCGCTGGATTTCCTGGATCACTTTACCACCTGGTCCGATTACTGCACCAATAAATTCTTTATCAATGATCAGTTTGGTCATACGAGGTGCATGTGGTTTCACTTCCGGACGTGCTGCAGGGATACACTCGTACATGGCATTCAGGATGTGTAAACGTCCTTTTTTAGCCTGCTCCAGCGCTTCCATCATTACTTCCATGCTCAAACCGTCTACTTTAATATCCATCTGTACGCCACAGATACCATCGCGGGTACCGGTAACTTTAAAGTCCATATCGCCCAGATGATCTTCATCGCCAAGGATATCGGTAAGGATAGCATATTTGCCATCGGCTCTGGTAATCAATCCCATTGCCACACCACTTACGTGCTTTGGAATAGGTACACCGGCATCCATCAGCGCCAATGAACCGGCACAAACGGTAGCCATTGAAGACGAACCATTACTTTCCAGAATATCGCTTACCACACGCACAGTATAGGCATATTCGCTGCCCGGCATCATTTGCTTAAGGCTGCGCATGGCCAGGTTACCATGACCAACTTCCCTGCGTCCCACACCCCTCATCATCTTCACCTCACCGGTTGAGAATGGAGGGAAATTGTAGTGGAGGAAGAACTTGGTATATTCAGATTTTGCAGCGCTTTCGAGCAGCAATTCATCTAATTTAGTTCCGAAAGTAACCGTTGTAAGTGATTGAGTTTCACCTCTTGTGAACAATGCAGAACCGTGCGGTGTTGGCAGGGGCTCTACTTCCATGGCCAGTGGACGAACTTCGTCTAATTTACGGCCATCAAGGCGGATCCTGTCGTCGAGCATCATATTCCTAACAACTTCCCATTTCAGGTCTTCGTAGTACTTTTTGGCTAATTTCTTTTCAAGATCGGTAGCTTCTTCACCAAGGCTGGCGATCAGCTCATCTTTCACTAAGCTGTAAGCTTCTGAACGCTCATTTTTAGAAGAGCCTTTCCTGGAGATCTCGTAAACGCGGTCTTTAGCGAACGCGTTCACTTTTTCCATGATGGCATCATCTGTTGCCGGCTTTTTGTACTCTCTTTTGGTAGTAATACCTTTTTTAGCTCTTAATTCTGCCTGGGCTTTGATCTGTATGCGGATAGCATCGTGTGCTAACTGGAGCGCCTTAACAAGGTCGGCTTCAGCACATTCTTTGGCTTCCCCTTCTACCATCATCAGGTTCTTTTCAGTAGCAGCGATCAGGAATTCGAGATCAGATGCTTTTAATTCAGAACGGGTAGGGTTTACTATGAATTTGCCGTCGATGCGTGCAATACGCACTTCACTGATGATCTCTTTGATAGGAATATCAGAAACAGCCAGGGCGGCAGATGCGGCCAGACAGGCTAATGAATCAGGTAGCACCTCATTATCGCTTGATACGAGGCTGATCAACACCTGTACATCGCACAGGTAATCTTCAGGGAATAAAGGGCGAAGAGCACGGTCGATCAAACGACTGGTCAATATTTCATAATCGTTCAGGCGGGCTTCCCTTTTGAAGAAAGACCCGGGTACGCGGCCGGCTGAAGCAAATTTTTCCTGGTAATCAACGCTTAAAGGGAAGAAATCCTGCCCTTCTTTCGGTTCTTTATTGGCAACTACTGTGGCTAAAATAACGCAATTGCCCTGGCGGACAGTAACGGCGCCGTCTGCCTGACGTGCTAATTTTCCGGTTTCGATGAAAACCTCGCGGCCACCACCGAGGTCGAAACTCACACTTAAAGGTTGTGATAACATAATATCTTTTTGTAATATGGGAAACGAAATACCAGGTAGGAACTATGTAATTCGTGGCCCTTGTTATAGAATGGCGAAGCAAAAACAGGCACTAACAGAAATAACTATTCCCAACCGCTTTAAAACTGCCAGTTGGGAATAGCATTTATCATAGTGAACCCATTATTTTCTCAGACCCAATTTCTCGATCAGGGCACGATACTCCTGCAGGTTGTGCTTTTGCATGTAAGTCAATAAACGCTTACGTTTACCAACCAACTGCATCAAACCACGCTGGGTAGAATGGTCTTTCTTGTTAGCTTGTAAGTGTTTGGAAATTTCGGCAATACGAACAGTCAGTAAGGCTACTTGACCTTCGATAGAACCTGTGTTAGTGGCTTTACCACCAAATTCAGCAAAAATGTTTGCTTTTTTTTCAATTGTTAAATAAGGCATCTCAAAATGTTTAAAAAGACTCCGGAATGTTTTCTTCTATTTTTTATCGGGTGCAAAAGTATGCATAATAATGGGAAAATAAGCTTTTTCGACCATATTTTTATACTGAAACCTTTGCCAGTTGGGGCGTATAGCCTGATTACCAATGTGGGAATTCTGTATACCGGAAGCTGGCTGCAAGATTTAGGGGCTAAAATACAGGGGCAAAGCCATTATTTGTCTAATGTTGCACAATCGGGGCATCCCTTTTCAATAAACCGGATCAATTTTTCGCATGTTTGGTGTTACAATACTTGGTAATAATTCTGCTATCCCTGCTTATGACAGGCACCCTACCGCGCAGGTAATAACGCTGAACGACCAGTTGTTTCTGATAGACTGTGGCGAGGGAACGCAATTGCAGATGTCGAGGTATAAGATCCGCCGCAGCAAGATCCATCATATTTTTATTTCGCACCTGCATGGCGACCATTATTTTGGGCTGATAGGCCTGATAACCAGTATGGGACTGTTGAGCAGGGAGCAGGAATTGCACCTGCACGGCCCTGCAGAACTGGGCACTATCATTAAACTGCAGTTAGAGGTAGCTTCTACCACTCTGCCTTTCCCGCTGATCTTTCATCCTTTGGAAAAAGATGGGATCATCGTAGACACTCCAAAGTTCAGTGTAGAATGTTTTGGCACCCAACACCGGATTCCCTGCTGGGGTTTTATTATCCGTGAGAAAAAGAGGCCGCGCAAAATTGATAAGGCAAAAGTGTTGGAGTATGGTATTCCGGCAGTTTTTTATGAGCGATTGAAAGATGGGGCGGATTATGAAAATAAAAAAGGTGAGATCATCAAAAATGAATGGGTAACTATCCCCAATAAATTACCCCGCAGTTATGCATTTTGTGCGGACACTGTTTTTGACGAAAGTATTGCCGATAAAGTAAGGCATGTGAACATGATCTATCATGAAGCCACTTACCTGAAAGCTTTGGAAGACAGGGCGCGGGCAAGGTTTCATTCTACTACTGAACAGGCGGCTGTTATTGCTAAAAAGGCCGAAACTGAAAGATTATTGATCGGGCATTTCAGCAGTAAGTACGACCAGTTGGATGATTTCTTAGCTGAAGCACTGGAAGTTTTCCCGAATACGCAGTTGGCGATTGAGGGAGTAACTTATAAAATTAATTAGTAATTAATAATTAGTAATTAGTAATTACTACTAACGCTGTTGTTAAATGCTTTCTTCTTTATCAATTACTAATTACTAACTTCTAATTACTAATTATTACCCATCAGCCACTTATAAAAACCCGCAAACTCCTGCCGCCAGTAGGTTTCGTTGTGCTGGCCGAGGGGGTTGATAACGGTGCGTAATACATATCGCTCTTTCTTTTGCAGGATATCAGCCATCTTTCGGGTATCGCTCACCATGGTAGGGCTCTCTTTGTTTCCTGCATAGAGATAAAACTTAGGTATGGATGTAGTAGAAAATTTTTCTGCATCGTTAAATAGCTGGGGAGCTACCCAAAAGGCAGGAGAAAAAATACCTGCTGCGCCAAATATAGACGGGTATTGCAATACAGCATAAAAACTAATCAGGGCACCCATACTGCTGCCTGCAATAAACGTATTTTCAGGGCCTTTTCTTGTGCGGTATTTGCTGTCGATAAAAGGTTTTAGTGTTTGCGCGATAAAGTCGGCAAATAATTTTCCTTCGCCGATTCCATATTTTGGATGATCGTATGGATTGTACTCGGTGGTGCGTTTATCTCCGCCATGGTCTATTCCCACAACGATACATTCTTTGGATAATTTTTGTTGCAAGGTATCCAGGCATTCATCCACACCCCATTCGCCGAAGGCTGCTGTTTTTTCGTTGAAAAGATTCTGCCCATCCTGCATATACAGCACAGGATAATTTTTACCGGATGTGGCGTATCCTTTGGGCAGGTAAATCCATATTCTTCTGGTGCGGTTGAGTTGTGGTATTTTAAAAGCGGTGTCAATGATCTTTACCTGTGGCGTTGCCGTGTATGTTTTTGGTCTTTCGGGATAATCGTCTTTCCAGCCCCTGATGGTGTATTCCTGTGATACATCTGCAGTTACTTCCAAAACCCTATCCTCAATATCCCGCCCATCGGCCGTGCATTCTACTTTATCAAAACTACCGCGGGTAAATTTAAAAGCGTAGGTGCCTGCAGCAAGATCTTTGATCACAACGGATTTTCTGGAGCCTCCGAAAGGTTTTAGTTTATAGTTTTCGTCTTTGGGATTCCAGTTGTTGAAATTGCCTGTCACGTAAACATCGTCCGATGGGCGGGTTGCAATATCAGTAACAACCAGCCGCACGCTGTACTGCGCACGAACGGTTACAGACAGTATCAGAAATAACAGGAACCAGCTTTTTTTCATTTGCTGAAATTACAAATCAACACATAAAAAAGCCGGACTTTATTGAATCCGGCCTGTTAATTTTTTTTGCTTGTTTTAATCCAGCAGTTCTACATCTTTCGGGTATTTGCCTTTATTGAAAACAAATTTGGTATCGGGTATAACAGTATTCAGGTTGAGGCTGGTGATCTTTACTTCGGTGATGTTATTGCTTTTGTCCAGGATCCTTGCTTTTGCAAAAGTGCTTTTGGCTTTATCGATGAACAGGTTTACTTTCTGGAAGTTTTTCCTGGGGTCGATCGGCTTCATTTCAATTTCGTAGAAAGCGGTTTTTGATGGGAGTAGCTTATACGTAAAGTCTTTATCATACGCACCAGACAATAATTTTTGCGGGCTCAATGTTTTGTTGCCTTCTTCTACCGGTGATTTGGTGATGGTTTTTTCTCCATCAAAGCGGTACACGTTTGCACCGTCGCAGATGATCTCAGATTTACCTTGTTTGAGGAAGTATTTTTCTCCTTTCATCTGAAGGGAGATAGATTGGCTGCCATTGGGCTTTCCTTTGCTGGTAAAGGAGTTGAGCATGCAACTGGCAGTGATACCTTTTGAAGCTTTTACTTTGGCTCCAACAGCGTCCAGCACTTTTTTGGCGGCGGGGTCATTTTGAGAGAAACCAGGGCTGGCACACACTAAAACAGACAGCAGGCAAGTGTAAAATTTCTTCATCGATTGTGATTATTGGGCGCAAATATAGGTTTTCGCCAGTTTATGACTGGTTTGAACTTGTTAAGTTTAGTCAGCATCGGTTAATCTGTGTTTAAATCCGGCAACTGCATCGGAGGAAATATTTGCCACAGATTGCACAGATTGGCACAGAGAGGAATTTAAACCATTGAATCAAGAAATTCCTGGAGTTCCATATCGGATTTGAAGAGTACCTCGCGGGCTTTGCTGCCCTGGTTAGGGCCTACTACGCCGGCGGCTTCGAGTTGATCCATTAAACGGCCGGCACGGTTATAGCCCAATTTCATTCTGCGTTGAATAAGAGAGGTAGAGCCCATCTGGCTTGATACAATGAGGCGGGCAGCATCTTCAAATAAAGGGTCGCGGTCGCTGGAATCAAAATCGCGGCCTTCCATGTCTTTCTCGTCCACATATTCAGGCAACAGGAACGCCTGCGGGTATCCGCGCTGGTCGCCGATAAATTCACAAACTTTTTCAACCTCAGGTGTATCCACAAAGGCACATTGCAAGCGGGTGATCTCGCCATTATAACTTACAAGCATATCACCTTTACCAATCAGTTGTTCTGCGCCACCCGCATCTAAAATGGTACGGCTATCTATTTTACTGGATACTTTAAAACCAATACGGGCAGGGAAGTTGGCTTTGATGGTACCGGTGATAATGTTTACAGAAGGACGTTGTGTGGCAATGATCAGGTGGATACCAATTGCACGTGCCAGTTGCGCCAATCTTGCGATAGGCATTTCAACCTCTTTGCCGGCGGTCATTATCAGGTCGGCAAACTCATCCACCACCAAAACAATAAAAGGTAAATATTGATGTCCTTTTTCGGGATTGAGTTTGCGTGCGGTGAATTTTTCGTTGTATTCTTTAATATTGCGGCAGTGGGCTTCTTTCAGCAGGTCGTAGCGGTTATCCATTTCAATACAAAGCGCATTGAGGGTATGAACCACTTTTTTAGTATCGGTGATAATAGATTCTTCTTCGCCGGGTAATTTGGCAAGAAAATGTTTCTCGATCCTGCGATATAAACTCAGCTCTACTTTTTTCGGATCAACCAGAACAAACTTGAGTTGTGACGGATGCTTTTTATATAAGAGTGAAACAAGGATGGCATTTAATCCGACAGATTTACCCTGACCGGTAGCACCTGCCATTAACAGGTGGGGCATACTGGCAAGATCAACAATGAAATTTTCATTATCAATTTTTTTACCAATAGCTATAGGGAGTGAGAATGTATTATTCTGAAATTTATCGGATGCCAGCAGTGTTCTCATGCTCACCACCGACTTGCGTACGTTGGGCACTTCAATACCAATGGTGCCTTTACCGGGTATTGGTGCGATGATGCGGATGCCCAGTGCAGCAAGGCTTAGTGCGATATCGTCTTCCAGATTTTTAATACGGCTGATGCGGACGCCAGGGGCCGGAACGATCTCGTATAATGTTACGGTAGGCCCTACTGTTGCGGCAATACGCTGAATAGCGATATCATAATTTTTAAGCGTTGCGATGATCTGGTTCTTATGGGTTTCCAGTTCTTCAGGATCGTGAACGATCTTTTCGCTGCCATGCGTTTCGAGCATGTCGAGGGTTGGGTATTTATACCCTTTCAGGTCAAGCGTTACATCATATTTGGTAGAAAGGCTGCCTGTAACAGCAGCAACCGGTTCTTCTGCAATGGGGGTTTCTTTTATTTCAAGTTCCAGACTTGAGTTTGGAGTCTGGCGTTTGGAGTCTGGCGTTTCTTCGTTTTCTGGTTCGTATTCGTCTTCCAGTTCGTCCTCCATCTCTTCTTCCTTATCAACCATACCAAACTCATTCAATGAATTGGCAGCGGCTTCTGCGCCTTGTGGCATGATGACTACTACACCTTTGCCATCGTTCTTCATCCTGTTCTGGCTATGCGGTTCTTCGGGTTCTTCTTCCGCCATTGGTTCCAGTGCGGCGGCGGCTTCTTCACCTTCATCGTTCCATTCTTTGGTAACGGGCAGTTCATCATCTTCTGTTAAAGGCAATACTTCATTGGTGGCTTTTTTATTGCCGGCAAATTTCCAATTGGGTAACCTGAACACGGGATTAAAGCGCCAGATGATATAACTGAAAGCGGCAATAAAAATGATAGCAGCCGTACCTACATTACCAACCCATTTAACCAACCATCCTGATGTAAGTTCACCCACAGCCCCTCCCCACGAAAAACTGCTGCCTTTGGTAGCGAAAGAAAGTGTTGTACTAAGTACAATAATCCCCACTAAAACATAGCGGAGGTTACGGGCCAGGCTCAATACTTTTTTGCCAAACAGCAGGTTTATCCCTAACACAAAAAAGGTGGAGCAAAACAGGAATGAGGCCAAACCAAAGCCTTTGTATATAAGGGCATGCGCCACATAAGCGCCTAATACACCCAGCAGGTTGGTTACCCGCACATCATCAGTAGCAAATATTTTGATGCCAAACTGGTGTACTTTATCCTGGTCTTCCTGCCAGGTAAATAAATAAGACGCAAGTGAAACAAAAAGGAATGCGGTTACCAGCAAGCTGACAGCACCGGCTATTTTGGTGGTGCGTTCATCTTTTACTACTTCCGCTACGGTAACTTCCGCTTCTTTGTCGGCGGTAAGTGTTTCCGGATCGGGTGGCGGTGGCGTTTTCTTTCTGAGACTATTGGCCATGGAAACAAATATAAGCTAAGCGGTAAAGCGGATGCCGCATGGGAGAGCTATGTGCAAAACTGGTAGGCCAACTGTCAGTTTTCCACTTATTCCTGTTTGCCCGTTTTAATGCCCATTGCGAGGAAGATCCATCCTGCAATAAAAAATACCCCGCCTATAGGGGTGATAGCACCGATCCATTTAAAATTTGCTGCTCCCAAAACCGACAGTGCATACAGTGAGCCACTGAAAAAGATGATACCGGCAATAAAAAGATTGCCGGCGAGTTGTATTTTTCTGTTCGGGTAGTTTTTGTACAAAACGCCGGTAAGCGCCAAAGCAAACGCATGGTAAAACTGGTATCGTACGCCGGTTTCATAAATAGTTAGCGACTGTGGGCTGAGGTATTCTTTTAAAGTATGTGCACCAAAAGCGCCAAGCGCAACTGAGAGTGCGCCCAGCCATGCCGCAGTGATCAGAAATTTTTTATCCATGTTTTTTAATGATTTCAGCAAAGCCCGCATCGCTGATGGCATTGCCCTGTAAGTGATAGCTTGCCTGTTGATAAAATGGTGCGCGTTCTGCTAATTTATTGGCAAGGAAAGTTTTTAGTTCATCATCAGACAAATGTTTGATCAAGGGGCGGTGGGCTTTTTCGGGCGCCAGCCGTTTGGCCAATACATCTATGGGTTCATCGATCCAGACGGTGATGCCATTTTTGTTCATCCAGCTCATATTATCATGAAAACAGGGTGTTCCGCCACCGGTGGCCAGTACAAAAGTTTTTTTCTCGCCAAACCATCTCAGAATTTTTGATTCTGATTTTCTGAAATATTCTTCACCATCTTCTGCAAAAATTTCGGGTATGGTTTTTTCTTCGTGTGATTCGATCAAAAAATCAAGATCATACCCTCCTGATTTCAGTTTTTTGGAAAGTTTTTTTGTCCAGAAGCTCTTGCCTGAGCCCATCATACCGATGAGGAAAATTTTCATTGGATTAATTAGTAATTAGTAGTTAGCAATTAGTAATTGAGGCAATGTTCATTAGCAGCTATTATTACTAACTACTAATTATTCATTACTAATTTATTTAAATGCATTCAAACCAGTAACATCCATTCCAGTAATCAGTAAATGAATATCGTGCGTGCCTTCGTAAGTGATCACGCTTTCGAGGTTCATCATGTGGCGCATGATGCTGTACTCGCCGGTGATGCCCATACCGCCCAGCATCTGGCGTGCATCTCTTGCAATATTGGTAGCGATCTCGCAACTGTTTCGCTTGGCCATGCTGATCTGTTGCGGGGTGGCTTTACCGGCACTCATCAATACACCTAAACGCCATACCATTAATTGCGCTTTGGTGATCTCGGTGATCATTTCTGCCAGTTTCTTTTGCTGCAGTTGAAAACCTGCAATAGGCCTGTCGAACTGAACACGCTCTTTACTGTAACGCAAAGCCGTATCATAACAATCCATGGCTGCACCCAATGCGCCCCATGCAATACCATAGCGGGCTTTGGACAAACAACCCAGCGGGCCTTTCAATCCTTTTACATTGGGTAAAATATTTTCTTTGGGAACTTTTACATTATCAAATACCAGTTCGCCGGTGGCGCTGGCGCGGAGGCTCCATTTGCCGTGCGTGGTGGGTGTTGAAAATCCTTCCATGCCTCTTTCCACAATCACACCCTGAATTTCATGCTGTTCGTTTCTTGCCCATACTACTGCTACCTGCGCAAAAGGCGCATTGCTGATCCACATTTTAGCGCCGTTCAATATCACATGATCACCTGCATCTTTGATATTGGTGAGCATGCCCGCGGGGTTACTGCCGTGATTAGGTTCCGTTAATCCAAAACAACCCAGCCATTGGCCATTAGCCAGTTTTGGTAAATATTTATTTCGTTGTTCCTCACTGCCATACGCATAAATAGGATACATTACCAGGCTGCCCTGCACACTGGCCGTGCTTCTTACACCACTATCGCCACGCTCCAGTTCCTGCATCATAAGACCGTAGCTGATATAATCCAATCCGCCCCCGCCATATTGCTCAGGCACTGTAGGACCAAAGCAACCCAGCTCACCCATTTGTTTTACAATCTGTACCGGGAACTCCGCCCTTTGTGCATAGTCTTCGATGATCGGCGAGATCTCTTTTTTTACATAGCTGCGTACTGTTTCGCGAATAAGTTTGTGCTCTTCGGTAAGCAGTTCATCAATATTGTAATAATCAGGAGATTGAAACAGATCGGTTCGGGCGGCCATGGGTTTAGTTTGGGGTTTGGAGTTTGGGGTTTGGAGTTTGGAGTTGATTTTTTTACAAATTTAAAGATATGGAGGGAGTGAGGGGCGGTTTAATACAGTTTTTATTTCCGATGGGCAGTGAAGGTTAATTAGTAATTAGTAGTTAGTAATTGGATCTAAAATATTTCTTAACTACTAATTTCTAATTACTAATTCATTCCTCTTCACCCGGCCCGCCTTTCTTCCCTGCCCCTTTCGCCCCGCTTTGCTCTATTTCTTTATTCATCTCGGTAATATCTACACTTCTTTCTGTTGTATCGCCCATTAGATGTTCGGTGAAATAATCGGCCATGCGCCAGAAAAAGTATTCAACCATATCTCCGTAGCCATGACGCTGGCCGGGCAGGATGACAAGATCAAAACGTTTGTTGGCTTTGATGAGGGCATTGGCTACACGGATGGTTCCGGCCGGATGTACGTTGTTATCAATATCACCCGTTGAGAGCATTAAATGTCCTTTCAGGTTTTTAACGAGGTCCTGGTTCTTTTCTATGTTGTAAACAAAACTAGTATCGCCTTTATCTCCAATCGTTTCTTTAACGCCGTGGTGTTGCTCGCTCCACCAACGGTTGTATACGGAGTTATCGTGGTTGCCTGAAGAGGAGACTGCCACTTTAAAAAAGTCGGGATATACCAACATGGCGGCAGTACTCATAAAACCACCGCCTGAATGGCCATGTATGCCAATGCGGTTGATATCTATAAATGGATAACGGTCTGCCAGTTGTTCAGCACAGGCTTTTTTATCGGCCAGACCATAATCGCGGAGATTGCCGTAGCCAAAATTGTGGTACCATTTGCTGCGCGATGGATGTCCGCCGCGGTTACCCATCGTGATCACTATAAAACCTAATTGTGATAAACGATCTGTTCTGTCCATGCCACGCCCAAATGCTTTGTTTACCGCTTCTGTTTGCGGACCGGGATACACGTATTCAATAACAGGGTATTTTTTGGTTGAATCAAAATCAAATGGTTTGTACATCACACCATAGATATCGGTGATACCATCATCTGCTTTCACTTTAAATACCTGCGGAAATTTATAGCCGGCAGCAAATAATGAACTGAGGTCGGCAGTTTCAAGGTCCATGATCTTTCTGCCATCAGCAGCATAGAGTGTTGATTTGGGGATGCTATTTACGCGGGAATAATTATCTATCAAAAATGATTTCCCGTCGTTCATATTCATCGCATGCTCATACTCGCCGGGGTTGAGCAGTTTTAATCCACTGCCATCAAAATTTACTTTATAGGCATGCAGGTAATAAGGGTCTTCTCCGGGTTCTTTACCATTGGCTGAGAAATAGAGAATGCGTTTGGCATCGTCAATCCCTAAAATATTTTCTACGTGATAAGTGCCCGATGTGATCTGGTTTTTCAGTTTGCCATTTTCATCGTACAGGTAAAAATGGGCATACCCGTCGCGCTCGCTCCATTGTATAAATTCTTTGCCCTCATTCACCAATCCTAATCTCCTTGTTTCGATATAGCTATTAAAACGCTCTTCTATCAAGGCTTTCACTACACCGGTAGTTACCTCAACAACACATACATCTACTTTTTTCAGGTCGCGGCTGGTGCGGGTAAAATAAAATTTATCGTTGGTGCCCAGCCATTTTAAAGGCCTGAAATCATCATCACGTGCATTGAGCTTTCCGGGATCGGCCCATACAGAAACATTCTGATCTTTAAATAATGACACGTTCATTTCTTTACCGCTCTGCGCAGTCATATCAAACAGGTACACATGATCAACCGGCGATTCTTTTTCGCCGGGCATCCAGTATTTATAGGTTTCCAGCGTAGGGCGCGGATCTGCAATGCTGTTAATTACCCATAGGTCTTTCACTTTGCGGTTATCTGTGCGCTCCAGTGCAAAATGCCTGGAGTTGGGCGACCAGTAAGCGAACACGGATTTGCGTTTGTTTTTATTCTTTTCCCTGTCAACATTATTATCGCCATTGCCGGAGAGGTTGCCTTCGGAGAAATAAGAGTAATTCTCAATACCATCTGTGGTTAATGCATGATCAACAATGGTGGAGTCGTCTTCGTTCTTCAGGGCTTTCTCGTAATTGGTTTTATCCATCCAATAGAGATTATAATTCCTGCCAAAGAGAATGGTATTACCATCCGGTGAAATGGCTGCCCAGCTGGGTTTGCGTTTGGGTTTCTTAAAATCATTCAGTTCTGTGAGTTCGCCGGTGTTGAGGTTGTATTCAAAATAAAATGTCTTTTTTTCTTTTACAGGCGGTGTGCTTTTTTTCGCAGTTGAATCTTTCTTTTCTATTTCCTGCGTGCTCTTTACTTCAAACTGGATCCAGTTTTCGTCTTTGATAAAACGCATGCTATCCAGGCCAAGGTGCTGCGCATCGAAGGGGTCTTTTACGATGCGGGTTATTTTAGCAGCAAGATCAGCGTTATCAAATAACACTTTCTTCTCTCCTTTTACGGGATCTACGATATACCATTTTTTGCCTTCGGTGGTTTCATACATATACCAGAAGCGGTCAGATTTTTTTAGCCAATGCGGATCAACGCTGGTGCTGAAGATCAGCTTCTCTAGTTTTTTTGGTGAGAACCTGGCAGCAAGTTGGTAATTAGCTTTTGTTACAGGTGCATTTTGTGCGAATGATAACAGGGCAACAAATGAGAATAACAGGATAAGCCGGATGCGTCTCATGGGAGTATAGTTTTGAGTGCAATGAAATTAGGGCAAAGTGGATGAAATAAAGAACCTTCCATCAAAATTCAATTAATTCGCGAATTAACGGATTACGGATTGGCGGATTGATGGATTGATGGATTAAGGAGATTTCTCAATCCTGGTTTCTCCCAATTCGCCAATCCGCTAATCCGTTAATCCGTAATCCCTATTCCGCCATTCCTGCTTACTTTGCAGTAAACGATTTTCATGGAAACAATTTTTTCGATAGATTTCGATTTTGCGAAGAAAGCTGATGCTGCCGATGAGCTGGCCCGTTTTAAACAGCAGTTTCATTTTCCTAAAAAAAATGGAAGGGATGTGATCTATTTCTGTGGCAATTCGCTGGGATTGAAGCCTGTTACTGTTGAGGCAGCTATTCAAACAGAACTGACCAGTTGGAAAGAAGAAGCGGTAGGCGGTTATTTTGGCGGAAAAAATCCATGGCTCTATTACCAGGAATACCTGAAACCGTCTCTCGCAAAAATTGTTGGCTGCAAAGAAACAGAAGTTACGGTGATGAATTCCTTAACCGTGAACCTGCATTTATTGATGCTTGGTTTTTACCGGCCTACCAAAGACCGTTTTAAAATAATGATGGAAGCCGGTGCATTCCCCTCCGACCAATATGCGGTAGAAACATTGATCAGGCTTTTTGGTTTTGATCCCGCAACTGCCATTATTGAAATTGCACCAAGGGAAGGTGAAAAAATAATACACACTGAAGATATCATTGGTGCTATTGAAAGACACAGCAGCAGTCTTGCCATGGTTATGTTTGGCGGCATCAATTATTACACCGGCCAATTGTTTGATATGAAACGCATTACCGAAGCCGCTCACAAAGCGGGTGCCATTGCGGGTTTCGACCTTGCGCATGTGGCGGGTAATCTGCCTTTGGCATTGCATAACTGGGGAGTTGATTTTGCAGCATGGTGCAGCTATAAATACCTGAATGGCGGTCCGGGTGCGGTAGGTGGTGTGTATGTGCATGAACGTTTTGCCAATGATGTTCATACGCCAAGACTGGGCGGCTGGTGGGGTAATGAAGAGAAGACAAGGTTTAAAATGGAGAAAGGGTTCATCCCAAAAAACAATGCCAGTGGCTGGAACATCAGTACCGCACAGGTTTTTAATACCGTATCTTTAAAAGCTGCTTTGGAAATGTTTGATGAAGCGGGTATTGAAAAGATCAGGTCCAAAAGCTTACAGCTAACGGCTTATCTTGAATACCTGCTGCATCAGTTACCCAATCTGAAATTTGAAATTATTACCCCCGCAGATGCAGCAAGCCGTGGAGCGCAGTTATCGTTGTATTTTAAAGAACGGGGAAAGGAGATACATGCTAAGATGATTGAAAGCGGCATTGTTGTTGATTACCGCGAGCCAGGTGTGATACGTGTGGCACCGGCTCCTTTGTATTGCAGTTTTGGAGATGTATTTGAGTTTTATAGGATTCTGAGAGATCATTTTTGAATAATTGCCACAGATTACCACAAAATTTCTCTGTGAAAATCCGTGTCATCTGTGGCAAAAAAAGGTGCAACATGTCTAAACACCATTACACATACCTCGCACTCGGCGATTCTTATACAATCGGGGAAGGTGTACCCATCCATGAAAGTTTTCCTTATCAAACAATTCAGTTACTCAGAAAAGCAGGCCATCATTTTCAGGCGCCGGAGATTGTTGCCCAAACAGGCTGGAAAAGTTTTGAACTTGCCGAACAAATCCTCCACACCCGTTTAAATGAAACCTACGATTTTGTAACGCTACTGATCGGTGTAAACAATCAATACAATAATTTATCCATAGATGAATTTAAAACAGATCTCGAATTCCTGCTGCGCAAAGCGGTTCATCTGAGTGGAGAAAAAGCAGGCCATGTGATCGTATTATCTATACCCGATTGGGGTGTAACACCCTATGCCACTAAAAAAGACAACAAAAAAATCAGTTCAGAAATTGATGCATTCAACGCAATCTGCGAATCTGTGGCCAAACAATCCCAAACCATCTTTATCAACATCACCGAAGAATCGCGGAAAGCGAAAAAAGACCATACGCTGTTAACCGGCGATCATTTGCATTATTCTGGGAAGGGCTATACAGTGTGGGCGGAGAAAGTGGCGGAGGCGATTGCGGGGTTGGTTAATAAATAACGTGTGTGGTATTAAACACATAGTTACATAGGTTAGGAAACAGGGCATATAGTTCAAACGCTATGTTTCTTTTTTGTTTTTCCTATACACCTATGTGTTTTAAAAGTGATTTGAAATAAAGAATACCCGCATTATAAAACACTTTTAAAACTAAAATGCATTAATACGTATTGATTTCAATAGTACAACACGTTAATAAATAATCAACTCTCTTACATAGTTAGAAAGAGATACTCACACAAAGGCCAAGGGCACGGTTTTTTTAGAGATAGGTTGCCATTTCTGTTTGGTACTGGGCCGCTGCAATTTTGGCCTGGTCTGCAAAATCTTCTCCACCTCCTGCAAAAATTACTGCGCGACTGGCATTTACCAATAAGCCGCAATCTTTAATTAATCCATAGTTGGATACATCTTTCAAACTTCCGCCCTGCGCACCTACGCCGGGTACTAATAAAAAATGTTCGGGGATGATGGTACGGATATGTTCCAGGTCGCTGGCACGTGTGGCGCCTACTACAAACATGAGGTTGGATGGCGTGCCCCATGAAGACACTTTTTCCAAAACCTTTTCGTACAAACGGGTTTCAGTGATGCCATGCCGGATTGCTAACTGTTGAAAATCGTTGCTGCCGGCATTGGAGGTAAGACCGAGTACAATGGTCCATTTATCTGTATAGTCGAGAAAAGGCCGCACACTGTCTTCGCCCATGTATGGGGCAACGGTTACCGCATCAAAAGGAAATATCTCAAAAAAAGTTTTGGCGTATTGTGATGAGGTATTACCAATATCGCCGCGTTTGGCATCGGCTATCCTGAAATGTGTTTCGGGAATATACTGCACTGTTTTCTCCATCACCTCCCAGCCTTTCAACCCCTGCGATTCGTAAAAAGCAGTATTGATCTTATAGCTCACACAATGGTCTTTGGTGGCGTCAATAATGGCTTTATTAAATTCAAAAACCGCATCAGGATGCGATTGCAGGTGTTTGGGGAGTTTGGTGATATCTGTATCAAGGCCTACGCATAGATAGCTTTTCTTCTGCTGTATCTGCGCGACGAGTTGGGTGCGGTTCATTGGGCAAAGATAAGAAGTTGGGGGGAGATGGGAAGTCGGGAAGTCGGGAAGTCAGGAAGTGGGGAAAGAAAATTATTGACGGTGGTTTTATTCCTTTATTCGATTTTTCAGATCCATGCGACTGTGAAGAATTCTGGCAATTTCTATTTTATTGTTTTTAATTTTTCGATAAAAGATAATATGCTGGCCTACCCTGCAGCCTAAAATATCGTCTTTAATTTCGTGATAATTTTTGCCAGATATTTTTCCATCTGCCAATTCCTGGCAAGAATCCAGAAGCATATAATAATATCGATCAGCCTGGGCTTCTGACCAGATCTCGAATGTGTACTCCCAGATTTTTGATAAATCTTCAACCGCTTTATTAGTAAGAATATAATTAGCCATTTTTTTGTTTAGCGGCTTTTAGTTTATTGAGGTGTTTTTGAGGATTAAAGTTTTTAGCTAACCCACTCTCAATGCCTTCATCAATAGCTTTTTTTAATGCAACAATTTTGCTTTCCTCCTCTTCCAATAAACGAAGGCCGGCACGAATAACTTCACTTGCATTCTTAAACCTGCCGGTAGATACCTTATCGTCAACAAAATCTTCGAAATGGTTTCCAAGTGATATAGAGGTGTTTCGTCCCATAGCTATAAAATTTTTACCGAAGTTACCAAAAATTGGTAACTTTAAAATAGTATTTTGGAGTTTTACAGAGAAACTAGCCGCTAACAGTTCAATACAGACAAATCTTCTGGTCAGGTGACCTATCGTCATTTTAGGCAACAAAGACTTAATCGGCTGTGGAATGAACTACTGAAGTTGGGTCGAAACCCATAGTTAATGTATGACTTCATGTTGCCCAACTTTTTTGTCAGAACGGAATTAGCTGTAGGTTTACATTTTTTCTAACAGTTCCCAAGAAATTATAGCACTTTGCTGAACGCCAAGCGTGTCAATCATCTTTTTCGCTTTTGAGATAAGTTTATCAGGTAAAATTATTAAGGCAATATCAGTAAGCTTAAAATTAAAATCCCCAACTTTTCGCCACTCTCTTTCTCTATAAAAGGTTTCTCCAGGCTTGTCAGAGAAATCAGTTATTTTAAAATGATTGATTAGATATTTCCCTATCTGTTGTTCGTCTACTGTAGTTATTTTTGAATTTATTGGCATTAAGCCGCCAGCTAAGCCCAAAGCTTTGGGTATGAAAATATTTAGATTTTGCGTTTTTTGCGGAAGTGCTTTCTTGGGAATATACAATACAGGATTAAATTGTTTGTGAATTTTTTCATGCCTAAAGCCAATTACAATATTTCCATAATACTTTTTGTGTTCTTTTAAATTTTGAATTGGGATATCAGTAACACAACAGAATGGGTCAGACATAATGTGTCTGTCAACTTTTTCTATTGATTTAGCTCGTAAAGTTTTTTCCGTGATAATAGATTTCAGAATCTTTAAACATTCTGAATCACTTTTGGATTTTCCAAACTTACGAATGTCTTTTGGACGAAAAACTGATGACCAATCTATATTTTTTGGCGAGCCGGTAAAGTGCCAATATATATTTGAATAATAGTAGTTCATTCTTCAAATCTGCAACTCTTTTATTAGCAAAAATCTTTCTTTTTGAATTGTTGTCAACAATTGTCTTTACAAAACCATCCCCTTCAGAAACATTACAACGATCACCTGTTCCTAAAAATCAAATCATGTATAAAGGGGCATCTTTACCATATAATCCCCACCTTAATAACTATAAACCAAATACCCCCAAGCCCCTAAACTGAAAGATTTGCCGGGTTCCATTTTTTCTTTTTTGTTGGTAAAAATTTCTGTTGCCTCTCCGGTAATCAGGCCGTCTTTTACGGAGAATGTTTGTGGGGTGTTGGTCAGGTTTAGCAGTACCACTACTTTGTTTTTATCAGTCTGGCGGGCGTAGCCGTAAATTTTGTCTTCCATACCCGTGGTTAATCTTGCAAAAGAAGCATTGGCGCTCAGCGCTTCGTTGGATTTGCGCAGGGCGAGTAATTTTTTATACAGATCGCCACGCTCAAATTTCGCAAACTGCATGGTGTCTTTATCAAAGAATTTAATGGCGCGAAGAATGGGTTCTTCCTGTCCGCTGTAGATCAATGGCACACTGCGTTTTATGGTTTGCGTAAGCACCGCAAAAGGGGCGTGTGATGCGCCGGGTGTGGTTTCGTAATCCGCTTTGTTCCAGCTATTCTCGTCGTGGTTACTGGTAAAGAACATGCGCAGGGCATTGGCCGGGAAACTGGTGTCTGTTTTATTAATGGCGCTGTCGAAATCTGATGCTTTTCTTTTTCCTGCGGCTATCAGTTTCAGCATATTAAAATCGTTCCATGTATAGGTTGCATCAAAGCCATCTGTATGCAGTGCGGGCTTATCTCCTTCGGCAAGGAAGAAAAGGTTTTTCATTTTCTTCAGTTCAGGAATGCATTTCATCCAGAAACTGTCCAGCACCTCTCCTGCCACATCGCAACGAAACCCGTCAATACCTGTTTCACGTACCCAGAATTTCATGGCGGCAATCATACTGTCTACGGTTCCTTTGTTATTGTAATTGAGTTTGCGGGTATCGGTCCAATCGTACATTGAAATAGCTTTACCTGTTACACTATCCCTCACATAAAAATCGGGATGTGTTGTTAACCAGTGGTGATCGGCGCCTGTATGACTGGGCACCCAGTCTATCACTATTTTAAAATCTTTTGCATGCGCTTCTTTAACCAGTGCTTTCCAGTCGTCTAAAGTTCCAAACTCGGGATTTACTGAAACATAATCAGCCACTGCATAATAACTGCCTAAAGAGCCTTTACGGTCTACTTTGCTGATGGGGTTGATGGGCATAAACCAAAGTGTTTGTACGCCCATTTCTTTCAGCCGGTCCAGGTGTTTGGCAAATGCTTTAAAAGTACCTTCCGGTGTATACTGGCGAACATTAACTTCATAAATATTTCCCTGCATGATCCATGCGGGATGTCCATCAATTTTGGCGGTATCTGATGTTGCGGAAGAATTACCTCCGTTTTTACAGGACACCAAAACAGTAAGCAACAATAACAGCGGCAGACAATGTTTAAAACGCATAGCAACGGTTTAGGATATAAAAATATCGAAAGTATTGTGTATATCAAACACAATTGTTTTGCACATGTTTAGTGCGTTGTAACGTGGTTTGTTGTCTGTGGTTTGTGGTCTGTGGTGGTTAGGTGTTTAATAAAAAAAGGCATTCACAACAAAAATATCCTCCTCTCTCCATGGAGTGCCTAAGGGCGGAGGAGTGTTGCCAATGTGAGTATAATTAGCCTCGTCATATATACCGGCACCCCGCAGCACCACCCCGATCTTCGCTAGATCGCTTGAGCACCCCTTCTCGCAGGGCGGGGAGGGGATATTATTAGATATCATTCTTTTCTTATACAAGCCTTACATTCGTTATACAATAATTTTTTACTATGCCACGTCTCCGTTTTTTGTTTATTACTCTGTTCGCATTTTCTGTACAACTCATCGCGCAAAAAAATGATGCGGTACTGCCTGTTGATCCTGCTATTAAAACCGGCAAACTGAGTAATGGCCTCACCTATTATATCAGAAAGAACCAGGAGCCAAAGAACCGTGCAGAATTAAGATTGGTAGTGAATGCGGGGTCTATATTAGAAACAGATAAGCAGGTAGGCCTTGCGCATTTTGTGGAGCACATGAGTTTTAACGGAACGGAACATTTTAAAAAGAATGAACTGGTAAACTTCCTCGAAAAAAGCGGGGTTAATTTTGGCGCCGATCTGAACGCCTCTACTTCTTTTGATGAAACCATTTATGAATTGCAGGTTCCTACGGATAGTCCGATGGTGTACAAACAGGCCATGCAGATACTGGAAGACTGGGCACATGCTGTAAGTTTTGAGCCCGCGGAAATTGATAAGGAACGTGGTGTGATAGTAGAAGAATGGCGCCTTGGCCGTGGTGCAGATGCAAGGCTGCGCGATAAATATTTTCCTGTATTACTTAAAGGTTCGCAATATGCCAAACGCTTACCCATTGGTACAAAGGCGAATATTGATACCGCACATCACAATATGCTTACATCATTTTACAAAGATTGGTACCGCCCCGATTTGCAGGCGGTGATTGTAGTGGGCGATGTTGATATTGCAGAGACTGAAAAAATGATCAAAGAACATTTTGAACATATACCTGCAATTGCCGCGCCTAAAAAAAGAATCAAATACAGCATTCCTGCGCATACCGAAACACGCACCGCTATTTTAACTGATGCAGAGCAACCCTACAATGTGGTGCAGATCTATTACACCATGCCGGAAGTAGCCGTTACCAAAACAGAAGCGCAGTTCAGGGCAGATATTATTCGCGAATTATTTAACCAGATGATGAGCAGCAGGCTGGATGAGCTTTCGCAAAAACCGGATGCGCCTTTCCTGTTCGGCAGCAGCAGTTATGGCGGTTTTATCGGCGATAAGGATGCGTTTAGTTTATTAGCCGTAGCTAAAAAAGGAAAAGACATTGCCGCTTCCATTCAAACCCTGCTTACCGAAAATGAAAGGGTAAAACAATATGGTTTTGTGCAGACAGAACTTGACCGTGCCTTAAAAAATATTTTTGTGAGGATAGAGAACAGTTACAATGAGCGCGACAAAACAAAATCTGCGGATCTGTTACAGGAATTAATCGCAAATTATTTAAAAGGCGAAGCCATTCCGGGCATTGCCTATGAATATGCTTTGTATAAAAAATTCCTTCCTACTATTACACTCACTGAAGTAAACAGCCTGATAAAAAAATGGATCAAGCCCACCGACCGATCTGTGGTTATTACAGCACCTGAAAAAGAAAAACATACCCTGCCCACACAGTTGGCTGTTCTGGCGCAACTGAATAAGCCATTGGGTAAACTGAAAAAATATATTGATAAAGTAAACAACAGTCCCCTCTTGCCCGTAACACCTGTTGCAGGTAAAGTAATATCTGAGAAAAAATATGAAGCCATCGGCACAACAGAATGGCAACTGTCAAATGGCGCAAGGGTAATTTTAAAACCCACCAATTTCAAGAACGATGAAATACAGTTCTCCTGCATTAGCTGGGGTGGCACTTCATTGTATAACGATAGTGATTATATTAATGCAGCCAATGCATCGGTAATTGCATCCATAGGTGGCATGGGCAATCTTACTATGCAGGAATTGCAAAAAGCGCTTACCGGCAAAAATTGTTATGTAGCCGCCTCATTGTCATCTACCATGCAGGGCATGAACGGCAGCAGCAGTGTGAAAGACCTGGAAACGGCATTCCAGTTGCTGCATGGCAATTTTGTGGCTCCGCGCAAGGATGCAGAAATGTTTAACGTAATTCTGCAGCAGTTTAAAGCACAGCTTGACAATAAAGACAAAGACCCCGGTTCTGTTTTCTCCGATTCGGTGAGCTATATCATGAGTAATTATCATCCCCGCAGAAAACCCTTTACCATTGATGATCTGAAAAAGATCAGTCTTGACAGGGCTTTTGATATTTATAAAGAACGGTTCAGCAATGCAGGACAATTCCTCTTCACATTCGTTGGAAATTTTACTACCGATAGCATCAAACCACTGATAGAAAAGTATGTGGCTTCTTTACCCGGCACTGCACAAAAAGATAATTATAAAGATGTGGGCATTCGCTATCCTGCAGGCCGTATTAATAAAGTAATATACAAAGGCAAAGAAAACAAAGCCAGTGTTAGGCTTTACTTTACGGGCAACACCGTGTATAACGAAACAGAAGACCTGCAGCTTGGACAGCTTTGCAAGGCAATGGGTATAAAATTGAGAGAAGTATTGCGCGAAGATGCAGGCGGAGTATATGGCATAAACGTAAGTGGCGGTATAGCCCGCGAGCCATTCAGTAATTACAGCATTGGCATCCAGTTTGGATGCGCACCGGAAAATATTGACAAACTGGTGGCGCTGGTAATGGAAGAAATTAAGAACACCAAGGCCAATGGCGTGGCACAGGTAAACGTTGATAAAATTATTGCCGAGCAAACCCGTTCACTTGAAAACGAGGTAAAAGAAAACAGTTTCTGGCGCTACCGGCTGGAGCAGCAATTCTTCCGCAATGCCGACCCATTAAAAATACCGGAAGCTTCAAAAAAGATTCGGGAATTTACGGTTGAGAAAAGCAAGTTGCTGGCTAATAAATATTTTGATGAACAGCAGGTAGCGGAGTTGGTTTTGTTGCCCGAAGCAAAGCAGTAGCCACCCCTGATTATTTCTGGCGAAATAATCGGTTGCCTCCCTGGAAAGGCGGGGATATTTTTATGTGGGTCGTTGCTTTTGTTTAGTCGAAAATTTTCGAAAATATCCTCCCCATTTCAAGGGGAGGTGTCTGAAGAGCGGAGGGGTGGCTTATGTTTTCCTTAAAATATTTCCGGCAGTCACCTCAAGGCCAAAAAATCGTTAACTTAGTACCAGACCTGCAAATGCATTTATGATAAACGTTCCTGCATCCAGAATATATGCTGCCATTGCTGCTGCAATGGGCTGGTTTGCGGTAATAGTGCAATTGTATCTTCTCCTTCATATCAGCACTACTTCTGTATCAGAAACCGTTATCCGGTTCTTTAGTTATTTTACTATTCTATCCAATATTATTGTAGCGGTTAGTTTTACGTTTATCACTTTTAACAACAGCCTCAAAACGAACCATTTCTTTCTGCGTGCCGGCACCTTAACTGCCATAACCGTTTATATTATTGTGGTGGGCGCCGTTTATAATATTGTATTGCGTTTTATCTGGAACCCACAGGGCTTACAGAAGTTTGTGGATGAATTGCTGCATTCAGCCATACCGCTGCTGACTGTTGTTTACTGGGCAGTATTTGTGCCAAAGACCACTTTACAATGGAGGGATAGTTTTTTCTGGCTCTTATATCCTTTAACATACATCATCATTGTGGCTATTCGCGGGGCGTTTACCGGTTATTATCCTTACCCTTTTTTAAATGTGCCCAATATCGGTTATCCACGTGCTTTGTTAAATGGTGGAATACTTGCACTGGTATTTCTCGGGCTATCCTTATTTTTGATCGCTGTTGCCAAATGGCTCAGCAGAAAGCAGGCGGTTGATTAACAGAACGCCTTTCATCTTTAATCCTTCCATTTCATGGTACAAAATGTACGTATCCTGCAATCAGAGATACTGAGCGATAACTGGTATATTTTAAGAAAGATCACATACGAGTTTGATAAACCCGATGGCTCAAGACATAAGCATATCCGGGAAGTGTACGACAGGGGCAACGGGGCCACCATTCTTTTATTCAATAAAGAAAACAAAACCGTTATTCTTACCCGCCAGTTTCGATTACCCAGTTTTGTAAATGGCAATCCTGATGGCATGCTGATTGAAGCCTGCGCAGGGTTACTGGAAAAAGACAACCCCGAAGAATGCATTAAACGCGAAACGGAAGAAGAAACAGGTTACCTGGTTAAAGATGTGCGTAAAATATTTGAAGCGTATATGTCGCCGGGCTCTGTTACAGAGATCCTGCATTTTTTTGTTGCCGAATACAGCAAATCAATGAAACTGCATGATGGCGGCGGCATTGAACAGGAGCAGGAAGATATTGAAGTGCTTGAAATGACGCTTGACAGTGCCATGCAGATGATAGACACCGGTGAGATCAAAGACGGTAAAACCATTATGTTATTACAATACGCAAAATTAAATCAACTCGTTTAAGGAAAGATCATGAGCAGTACCAGGAAGAAAGTAGTAGCCATATCAGGAAGCACCCGAGCGAAATCGGTAAACCTGCATATTTTAAAAGCCATTGCTTCGATGTATGAAGCGCAGTTGGATTGTTTCATCTTTACAGGAATTGATCAGATCCCGCATTTTAATCCCGATCTTGATACAGAAACGCCACCAGTGGCCGTAACTGCATTCCGTAAACTGATTGAAGAGGCAGATGGCGTGATCATTTGTACGCCCGAATATGTTTTCAGTTTGCCGGGCAGTTTAAAAAACGCGTTGGAATGGATGGTATCTACGATCATCTTCACCAATAAACCCACAGCGCTGATCACCGCCTCCTCATCCGGACAAAAAGCGCACGAAGCATTGCAATTAGTGATAAAAACAATAGGCGCCGGAACATCGCCTGAAACATCGTTGCTCATCGGGGCACCTAAAACAAAAATTAGTGCGGAAGGAGTGATCACAGATGAAACCACCCTTCATCAGATCCGTTCGTTGATGGATGCATTTATCGGCCTCCTGGCTGAGCATTAAATTTTCTTTATCCCCCAGAATATATTACTGCGCCTGCGGCTTTGCGTGAGAAAAAAATGCACGCAAAGCCGCAAAGGCGCAGGTAGAAATGATAATGAATATTAGATCAGTCTTTAATTCACGGATTTTTTCAGGAAAAGGTTTATTTTTCCATGGATAAGCTGTTCAGCGTACCTTTATTGCCCTAAAAGATATATGAAATATTTATTATTGATCATGTTGGTGGTATTGGGAGCCTGCAGCAGTAAGCAGGAGGAATACCGTAAAGCCGAGGATGCATTAGATGCGGGCCGTGAATTTATCAACAGCAGGTTACAGGGCGATTTTTCAAAAGCTGCATTCTATATGTTGCCCAACGAAAAAAACACAGCCATCCTGAAACAGATGGAACATGAATACCGTGAAAAAGGCAGGGAAGGCCGCCAGCAATGGAGATCAGCTTCTATCAATATCAATGAAGTAAAAGAGCTGAGCGATAGCATCACCCTGATCTATTACCATAATTCATTTGATAAACTGGCCGATACGTTACGGGTTGTTAAACAAAATGGCGCATGGCTTGTTGATGCCGGCAAAAAAGAATAATTTTCTGAGTATGTTACTAAAGAATCTCTTATTGGTAGGTTTTGGCGGAATGATTGGCTCTGCCGCCCGTTACCTTGCCGTTCATTTTATCAAACATGAGAGTTTGCCTTATGCCACTTTTACCGTAAACATTATCGGCTCTTTATTAATAGGCGCGATTATGGGTGTTGCTGCCAGGCAGGAAGGATTTGGCAACTGGCGTTTATTTCTGGCAACAGGTATTTGCGGCGGGTTCACTACTTTTTCTGCTTTTGCGTGGGAGAATATGCAGTTATTGAGTCAGCAACGTTATAGTAGTTTTGTTATCTATGCAGGGTCAAGCCTGATTATAGGACTTGGAGCCGTTACATTCGGCTATTGGTTAACCAAATAAATAAACACACATTATGCAGCAATCAACAGTAAAACATCCATGGCATGGGGTTCCTTATGGGGAAAATGCACCGAGAGTTGTAAACGCCATTATTGAAATACCACAGGGTTCCCGTTGTAAATATGAGATTGATAAACCAAGCGGCCTGTTAAAGCTTGACAGGGTTATTTTTTCTTCTTTCTACTACCCTATCAACTATGGTTTTATTCCGCAGACTTATGGTGGAGATAAAGACCCACTGGATATTTTAGTAATCACATCATTGCCTGTACAACCGCTTACACTGATGGAAGCAAAAGTGGTTGGTGTAATGCAGATGATAGATGGCGGCGACCCCGATGATAAGATCATTGCCGTTGCCGCAAATGATCCGGGTGTAAACCATTATAACAATATTGAAGAACTGCCCAAACATTTCTTTGACGAGTTACGGCATTTCTTTGAAGAGTATAAAAAATTAGAGAATAAAACAGTGGTGGTGGAAGATTTTGGTGATAAAGCACAGGCCCTTACCATTATTGAAGAAGCTATCCGTTATTATAAAGAGATTTTTGTAAAATAAACACAACTTTAAAAGCCGGGTATTCTGTGGCAATAAAAAACAATCAAATGACCGCAACAACCATCGTTCTGTTACTATTGATAGGATTAGCCGCAGGTTTTCTGAGTGGACTGATCGGTATTGGCGGCGGTGTTATTATTGTGCCTGCCTTGGTACTGCTGGCAGGCTTCTCGCAGAAACTGGCGCAGGGTACATCGCTGGGCATACTTTTATTGCCGGTAGGTATTCTGGCGGTGATACAATATTACAAACAGGGTTACCTGAATATTAATTATGTGGGCATCACAGCCATTGCTTTTGTGCTTGGGGGCTTTCTTGGCAGCAAACTGGCCCTCTCTATGAGCGATGAAAAAGTGAAGAAGGCATTTGCAGTTATTTTGATGCTGATAGCCCTTAAAATGCTGTTTTTTGATAAGAGCAAACCCGCACCGGTAAAGGATTCTGTGGCTTCATCCACAAAAATTGAACAATCCGGCAACTGAACCCCGAAAAAATCATCTCCGAACCTTATCTTTGCAAAAAAATTATACCATGGAAGTAAACCAATCAAGAGGTAAATATTGGGCGCTTTGTTTTTTCTGGTTAGCAGCTATGATCACTTTACTGATCGTATACCGCGAGTTTTTCTGGTTGGCCCTGCCCGGTACTGTTACTTATTTTGCGAAAGGCCTTGATCTGATCTAACTAGCAACACTATCTTATATAAAAGCAACTCCCCGGAGTTGCTTTTTCTGTTAGAAATAACGCTTGATGATACGCAACTGGTGGGTACGCTCACCCGTATCACTGTTCAGGATTCCCATATTGTCTATTTTATCTATCCGCACCTTGCCCGAAGCGTGAATAATGGTATCGTGGTTCAATAATATTCCCACATGTGTGATCCTTCCCTCCTCGTTATCAAAATAGGCCAAGTGGCCACATGTTACTTCCTGTAAAAATCCAACCAGCTCTCCTGTCTCGGCCTGCAGGTATGCATCGCGTGGCAATACTTTATTAAAGAACCGGAACACCTGTTGCACAAAACCGCTGCAATCAATTCCAAATACAGACCTGCCGCCCCACAGATACGGTGTGTTCAGGTATTGAAAAGCGATGGCTTTAATAGCCTCCCCCGAAAATACTGATTGGGCAGGATCCCATGTTTTGCCACTGTATGAAATGGGATACTTTCCTATCTGCGCTTTGCCATGCTGCAATAACCCGAGAGAACTTCCTAATGAAAGGTGCATGGCTTGTCCATCAAAATCAATAGCAGTAGCCCATTCAGCGCTTAATTGTTTTACTTCTTCATTTAATTTTTCACTGCTTATTCCTGTTAACTGGTTAGCCTGGCACCAACCTTCGTATCCATCATACAAACAACGCACACGGGTAAATGTTTTGGTTTCTTCCAGCACTACAGCTATCTCTCCAAATAACAGCTGGCTAACCATTTCAGAGCGATGGGCCGCATCCCTTCTCAAAGGGGCATCGGGTACAATACATATCACGAATGACATACGAACAATTTGAATTCAAGATATGGAATTTTACTGCTACCGCATCTATACAAAAAATGCATATATTCAGGTAGTGAGCGCGGAACATTACGACCATATGACTGACAATGAATTGCTGGAGAAATTCTACAGCGATCATGATACCCGTTGGCTGGGCATTGTTTTGCAACGTTATACCTATTTACTGTTGGGTGTTTGCATGAAATACCTGAAGAACGAAGAACTGGCCAAAGATGCTGTTCAGCAGATATTCTTAAAAGCGATAACAGAACTGGGTAAATACAAAGTAGTTTATATTAAAAGTTGGCTGTATATGATAGCCAAAAATCATTGCCTGATGAAACTCAGGGATAAACAAATTTTTATTCCTGTTGAAAGTAAACCTGATCTTGCAGCCCCGGAAACAGACCATGCAGAAAGGACAGAAAAAGAAGCCACCCTTACCATGCTGGAGAAAGCGCTTGAAGAATTGAATGAAGAGCAGAAAACCTGTGTAACTTTATTCTACCTGCAAAAGAAAAGCTACCAGGAAATTGTTGATCTTACAGGTTTCAGTTTATTGCAGGTAAAAAGTTATATACAGAACGGGAAGCGAAATCTTAAAATACTGGTTGAAAAGAAAATGAAAGTATCTTAATGACAGACCTCAAAGACATATTGAACCATGATGAGGAACTGAATGCCGATGAATTGATGAAATACCTGCAGGGTAACGCATCAGAAGAGGAGCGTTTTGCCATTGAGAACCAGATGGCTGATTCTGCTTTTGTAAACGATGCCATTGAAGGGCTACAGCATTTTAAAGACCCTGAGCAGGTAAAGGAATGTGTTGACCAACTGAACAAGCAATTACAAAAGCAAACCGCGAAAAAAGTTTCACGCAAAAATAAAAGAAAACTCAAAGACCAGAACTGGCTTATTATTGCTATACTGGCAATATTGTTACTTTGTGTAACAGGGTTTTTGTTGATACATTTTACGATAAAACACTGAGGGGTAATTAACAATTAATAATTTCAGATAAAAAGAAAGGTATAGTATGACTTACGAAGAACTGGTAAAAAATCATTCTGCAGACATGATTGGCAAACTGGTAGCATGGGTACTGAGCCAGGATAAGGCAGAGATCCGGTTCGATTTTGCAGATGAAGATCAATGGGCCATCATCTCCATGCATATTTATGAAGAGGATAAAGAAATTTCTTTACGCCTGCACCTCAACGACCGGTATGACCTGTATTTCGGATATTATGATGATGAAGATGAATTCTTTGAGATCATCCAGCCATTAACCGAGGAAGAAAAAAAGATCCTGCCTGAAGCGCTGAGAAAAATGATGAAGCATGTACTTGATAAAGAAGAAGGCGTTCAGATACCCGCCGATTTTCTTAAACATTAAGCAAGACGAGGAAGCCAGTATAAAAGCTTCATTGCACATTTTACATTTTTAGCGTACCGGTAATACACCCATTTGGGTTTTCAATAAAAGAAAGACAGAAGAAAAAAGAGCTCCTCTGCGTAAGCACCCGTTCTTCTTCCCTTCTGTCTTTCTTTTATTGAAAATTTCTTCTCCGCGTATTAAAAAGCAGAAGACCCACTCATTTAAGAGCGGGTCTTCTGTTTTTTCAATGTGCCCGAACCTTCGGGCTCCCCCAATTATTAATTAGTCGACCCTCAAAAAGTCTATGATTCAATGGTGAGAGGTAATATTAGAAAAAAGGGGGGAAATAATATGCAAGGTATTTGAAAAAGTTGCAAAAAGCCTGCAAATTAGCTGATGCTAAGAGCGCCAAAAAAACCGGAACCCCAGTTAGGTCTGTTTCACGGATTA